>R24__coassemble_1193_pt1 | contig 14748 bp, 8 predicted proteins | sample R24__metabat2_low_PE_026 | metagenome-assembled genome bin R24
ATATAATTCAGATTTTTTGCCAAACTATTTTATTAACTTCAAAAGAAATCCGTATATCATAATGAAAACATACAATTTCATGTCACTTGTCCTCTCTGCTTTGCTTTTTGCAAGTTGTAAGAGTGAGGGTGAAATGGTTCCAAAGGTCTATACGTTCACGAAGGAAAATGTGATGAAAACGGTTCCTGCCAACTGGACAAAAAGTGTTGACATAAAGTTACAGACATCAGATTCAGTTTATTTTGATTGTAGCTCAAAAATGGTTCTGAATGACAGAGATATATTTGTCAGCATGTACAAAAAGCCTATCTACCATTTTGATAAAAAAGGCCAATTGTTAAATAAAGTTGGAGGCATTGGACATTCAAAGAATGAATATTCGGAAGTTTATGACATGAAACTTAATGCGGATACGAAAGAACTTGAAGTGCTTACAAATGGCAAAATCATAAGATATGATTATGATGGCAATTTCAAATCGGCTGATAATCTGGATATCGGAATCGTCTCATTCCTTCATGACAAGGATTCTTATTGGTTATCACTTGGTGTAAACATCTATTACTCAGAGTATGAAATATTCAAGGCAGATGAGCATCTCACGATAAAGAAAAAACTATTAAATAGAGGATTGACTATTCCATGTATGTATCAAAGTTTTGCAAATAGCCCAGTCAAAACGTACCATTTCCCTTTCTCTAATGATATCTATCACTTAGATACGGAAAATGATACTGTTACTCTTGCTTATACGTTCAAGTTTCCTGACATGGAGATTCCTGACGCATTTCAGCATGGCACATTGGAAGAACTGATCCACAAAGATGAAAATCATGAGATTCCTGACTTTACTGAAAAGGGGTGCTTTCTTGAAAGTGAACGGTTTATATATCTGCCTGTGGTAGAACATAAGAAATGGAGCGGTGTAAGGTTTAATGAGGGTGTGCATACTGGCTATCACTGGATTATAGACAAGAAAACAGACAAGGAAATTGTCATCAATATTGACGATATGTATAAAAACTCAGAGTCATATCATTTTCGTCCTCAACTACTCGACGAGAATAATATCCTGTATTTCCTTGGAACGGACGTAGAATCGTATAAGGATGAAAGTGTACATGTAATAGGCATAGACTTGAATAAACTTTTTGAATAACAACATAAAGATTATGACATACGAAGAAGCAAAGGAGATAGTAATGGCAATGCCTGAGGTCGTTGCTCATGGACCGCAATACGTGGAAGAGTTCATTCAAGGATTCATGGAAGCCATGAATACCGACACTCCTAATCATACTGACGCTTAGTGAGCAAGACAATACAACTATCGGGGGAAGCGAAGACGCTTCCTGCATGGAGGATTGCAGATGCTGTAAATGAGCATCTGCAATCTTCGTCATGCCTCGTGGTTACTGCGCCTCCTGGTGCTGGCAAATCCACGCTCTTGCCACTAACCATCATGCAAGGGCTGAAGGATGACGGCAAGATTCTGATGCTTGAACCCCGCCGTATTGCAGCACGTCAGATTGCCGAGCGTATGGCGCACCTCATTGGTGAGAAGACTGGTGATACCATTGGCTACAGGGTGAGATTTGAGAACAAGGTGTCAGTCAACACTCGCATAGAGGTGCTTACCGAGGGTATTCTCACACGTATGCTTGTGGATGACTCGTTACTTGACGGTGTCTCTGCCGTCATCTTTGATGAGTTCCATGAGAGAAGCATCAACAGCGACCTTGCACTTGCACTCGTACGTGAGACACAGCAAATCATTCGTCCCGACCTGAAGATAATCATCATGTCGGCAACGATTGATACAGATGAAATATGTCGTCGTCTTGACGCTCCTTTAGTGGGGAGCGAAGGACGCATGTTCCCTGTAGAGATTATCCATAAAGGCGATGCCCTTGTAACGAATGCTTACCCCACTCCCGACGACATAGCCAAGGCGGTTGCGCTCAACATCATCGAAGCACATCGGGAGCATGACGGCGACATACTTGCCTTTCTCCCAGGACAAGGTGAGATAATGCGATGTACAAACATCCTCGGCGACTCACTCGGCACAACTGGCATCTACCCTCTTTACGGTCTGCAGTCTTTCGGAGACCAGCACAAGGCTATCGCACCAAGCAAGGAAGGCCAAAGGAAAGTGGTGCTTGCCACACCAGTAGCTGAGACATCACTCACCATCGAAGGTGTGAGGATAGTCGTTGATTCTGGCTTATGCCGTAAGATGGTGTACGACCAACAGAGTGGTATGAGCCATCTACAGACAGTACAGATAAGTATGGACATGGCTAACCAACGCAGCGGACGTGCTGGACGTGTTGCCGCTGGTGTATGCTACCGCCTATGGAGCAAGGCAACTGAACATAAGATGGACGAGTGCCGTACACCAGAGATACTTGATGCCGACCTCACTCCTATGATGCTGGATATATATGCATGGGGCGAGTGCCGTGTGGATGAGCTGTCGTGGCTCACCCCACCCTCTACTGCCAATATCGCCATGGCAAACGACACGCTGCAGATGCTTGGAGCAATAACGGAAGACGGAAAGGTAACGGACATCGGCAGACGCATGAGCAAACTGCCATGTCACCCACGCATAGCACGTATGCTCATATCCGCAGAGACGGACGAGGACAAGTCACTTGCCACAGACATCTCAGCCCTACTCGAAGCCAAAGACCCGATGGCTGACGGAGTCATGACGGCAGACATCAACTACCGCATAGATACCCTACGCAACATAAGGGCAAGACAATCATCACAGAGACAATGGGAACAGATAATTCGTGAGGCGGAACAATACAGACGCCTGATAGGCTGCAAGGAGATGAACGACGCAGTCGATTCAAGTGTCGTAGGACGGCTCATAGCAAATGCCTTTCCTGAGCGCATCGGTTCCACACACAAGGATGGATGCGGGAGGTTTATGCTTGCAAGCGGAGACACGGCTTCAGTAGATAAGGACGACACACTTGCCGCCCATGAGTGGATTGCAGTGGCAAGCGTAAATGCCCAACGCGGCTCCGGACGCATCTTCCTTGCATCGCCTCTCGACACAAAGGACATACGCAACATAGCGAAAGAGAGAGAACGCATCCAGTGGGACAACAAGGAGGGAGTGCTCGTGGCACGTAAGGAGCTGTGCATCGGCAAGCTAATCCTCAGTTCGCAGCCACTTAACGACATGAATCGTGACCATGCACTCAGTATTGTTGCTGAAGCTTCGCAGAAGTATGGTCTCAGTATGTTCACTATAGATGACAATGTGAAGAACCTACAACAACGGATAGACACAGTACAAAAGTGGCATCAAGATATGGAACTGCCCGACGTGTCCACGGAGGCACTCTTCCGAAGGGCTGTCGAATGGTTACCATACTATGCAGGCAAAAGCCTCAACGCTTCAGAACTAAAGAAGATTGATATGTGTGCCGTCATCTGGTCATTACTCCAGTACGACCAACAACAGGAGGTTGACCGCCTTGCACCGACCCACATCACAGTACCTACGGGTAGCAGGATAAGGGTGGAATACCGTCAAGGTGCTGAAGAGCCTATACTAAGAGTAAGACTACAGGAATGTTTCGGTATGGAGGACACGCCAAGGATCAACGACGGCAGAACTGCCATCCTCATGGAACTTCTTTCCCCAGGTTTTAAGCCAGTACAGCTGACAAAGGACCTCCGTAGTTTCTGGCAAGGCACATACTTTGAAGTAAAGAAGGAACTCAAGCGTCGCTATCCTAAGCACTATTGGCCAGACAACCCTCTTGAGGCTGAAGCCGTCAGAGGTGTAAAGAAGGTGAAAGCATAGTTTCTCATCCCCTTTAGCAGCTCTATGCTAAAGGAAGCTACACACAAATAGGAAGCACCCACAAAAAAAAATGGAGACAAGCGCACTTTTGCACTTGCCTCCTTTTTTTATTATTCGTTTTCTAAGTCGAAATTACTTTACAGCAATCTTGCGAACGTCATTTCCTTCACGGATGACATAGATGCCAGACTTGCCTGCCTCTTTCACTCTGCGACCGTCAATTGAATAGACAGCCTTGCTTCCAGCCTCGCTACATGGAGCAACGATAGCATCAGTAGTGGCATCCTTGTATGTAAGATGAGCAGTCACGAGGAATGACGCTGCCTCATCAACATTTTCATACCAAGTATATGTACCAAGTGGCTTATAATTCTCATCCTCATCTTCCAAATAATGGAACGTAGAATTGAATGAGCCTGGTTCACGACGGACGGCGAACATCATCACGAGATCATTTGAGCCTGAGTTAGGGAATCCAGATACTGTGATGAAGAAATCGCTGTTAATATCAACTGACTCTCCGAAAGCAAAGTCTGTACCCAAGATATCATTATCGACATATTTGAGTTCTGAAATCTTGAGACTCTTACTTACAACAGCCTTGCCCGGCATACCTTTCTCGTCTGGGAAGCAGAGCGAAACGGTGATGAGAGAATTTGGTGTATCTGTTGAGACATAACCGAAATAGACAGTTACGCTATCAACACTTGCAGGAGCTAATGGCTTGTGGAAACGCTCAGCAAATGATTTCATACCGAGCCAGTTTGTTCCGCCATAGTAGCCAAAGGAAGAAAGACTTATCCTGTCGATGCCATTCAACTCCTCAGCCTTGACGTTCCACACATCCTGTGAACCACCAGCCTGAATAGCATTTATAACCTCATCATTGCTGCTACCTGCAACATTGCTAACCGTGAGCTTTGCACCGTACTTGCCCTGTTTTGTGTATGTAACAGTTGGAGTAGCCTCTTTACTTGTCAATACGTCTGTACCATCAAAAGTCCAGTTATACTCTGTTGGATGTCCCAGTGACTCATTTGTAAACTTAACTGGCACGTTAGTTGGAACAAATGCCATAACCCATGGTGAGCTGTATGCACCCTCGATTGAGCCTATCAAAGCTGTTGGAGCCTGTTCCTTTACGATGACAACCTTTTCCCTTACTACCTTGCTCTCCTCCTCGCCCTTACGGACAACGAGAGTTACGGAATATTCTCCTGGAGTGCTGTAAGTAACGACAGGATCTGCCTCCGTGCTTGTTGTAACGTCAGCACCCTCAAATGTCCATTCATAAGACTCTGGAGTGCCCTCACCAGTACTCTTGAATTGTACCTTCTGACCAACGACAACATTTATCTTGGCTTCACTTGACTCAGACATCTGATTAAGTGTGAAACCATCAATGCTCATGTTATCACCATTTATGCCTTCATATATAAATTCAAACGCACATTCGTGACCAGCATACTTGGAAAGGTCAGCATTGAACTTAACCCAGTTAGGACCAACGAAACCAGTTTCCTGTGCCCAATTGAAGCCATCAACAAGAGTCTCCTTCTGCTGGTTGTTGCCCATATCATAGATGTTCAACTTCCATTTACCATCAATAACCCATACTCCATGGAAGCAAGCATAGAACTCCACCTCACTATTAGGAAGAACAGTTATTAATGGAGACACGGCACGTTCAGCCTGCGTTGTCTCGCTTGCTATAATTGAGAGAGAGTACTTGCTTAGAGGGTCAAAGACCGTGAAAGGCTTAACGCCTTGATTATATGGAGCTGCAGAAAGAGTCCAAGATGATTCGTTTATACCATAATACTTCCAGAGGCCAGCCTCATCCATTGAATCCCATCCCATCTTATAGTATGACGTCTTGCTCATATCTGATGTGAAATCTGCCTTGAGAGGAGTGTTGTCAACAGGATCAGGTGTCACAGGCTTTGGTACCATCTTGATTGTGTATGAAGCAGTATCTCTATGATACTCATCATTTCCAGCAAAGATAGCATATATGATAGCCTCACCCTCAGAACCAACAGAATAGACATCACCATTCTGGTCAGGAATAGCAATAGTCTTGTCCGAAGACTTATAGACAATTGGAGAGACATTAAAAGGATTAGTGAGAGGATTGTTCACAGGATTCTCATTGTCATCTACATACATTGAAGCCTCCTTTACCACAAAGTCAAGTTCTGGGTCCTTGAGGACAACAGGAACGACCGTACCACCTTCATACTCCACAGTCATTGTTATGAAAAGAATAATACCTGGATTCTCTGCATCTTGGTCGAGGATTATCTCAAGTTTACCAGCTTCGGCAGCATTTTCTGCAGGAACAAAGTTATATGTCGCTTCATTATGAGAAAGAGTAGAAGCAGAGCCATACTCTTTGTCATTAACCTTCACACTGAGTTTCACTTTCTGTGATTCAGTTTTGTTTTTGGCAACGATGCTCACCTTATTTATCTTACCTGAGAACTTATCCGTGGACATGACTCCATGATAAACAGGATTCGAGCTTGTTCCAAACTGCTGACCAGCAGCCGCGAAAACAATTGCATAACTGTTGGAATCAAACTTCCATTTGATTCCATTTATTTCCGCCTCAAGGGATAACATATCCTTCTTTGTGTTATAAAATCCCTGGCCGCCTTCAGCTTTTTTCTTGTTCCACGTGTATGTCCAAGTATCTGCCTGTGCAGAAACAGAAAAGGCGAACAATACAGTAAGGACATAGATTAATGTCGAAATTTTCTTCATGCTTTTTACTTTATTAATACTTACGTTTTCATAAATTATTTCGCAAATTTCACTTTTTTTTCGCACCTTACAAAACAAATCACCATTATTCTGCACTTTTCGATTATAAAATGTAAAATAATTAGACAATAGTAGCAAGTAATGCACACTTAAAAGACAGATAAGTAACTTGTTTCTGTAAGTTAACCACGTTGAACCTTTAAGGTGAATCATTACTAATTACTCGTTAATTTCCCGTTGTGATAACGTCATGCCTCCGTTCATCCTCCGTTATATTTCCGTTGTTTATCTGTTCCGAAACGGAGGCATCCTGGAGTCACTTCGGTATCACTACGAAGTCACTACGGAGTCATGACATAGCTTTTGTAAACCTTAACAAGATGGCCATTTGCAAAACTTGAATACAAAATCATTAAAATATTCATTGATTTTTTTTGGAGCAAATCAATAAATAGCGTAACTTTGCACAGGAAAATCAAATAATTATCGCCGATAGATGTACCAGAGCATATACTTCTTACGGCTGGATTCATCAACTTTTCCACACGAGTATTCATAAAAAGAAATGATTCTCAGAACAATATCATTTGTCGGGGCTGACTGGATTTGACAGCGAGATGAAGTGGTATGTAAGCATGCAGTGAGTCGCTGGCCCTCACTATAATATCAGTCTGCAAAAGTTTAATTGGCGAAAATTCTTACGCTCTCGCTGCTTAATCGAAGTATAGTAGATTAGCCTTATTTCCTTGCCAGGCGAGGAAACGAGACATCGCCCTGGAAGCTGTTGTTCCGAAGCGTCCAGATCAGCGGTGCTAAAAATTCGGGAATAGTCCTACGTAGCCTCATGCGTAGGATGAAATTTAGAGGATAAGGATGTGATTGGTGGTTCAGGTCTTGTCACATCACGAAAACCGAAGTCTGAAATAAGCATGTAGAAAGCATATGGCTTCCTTGTTTGGACGAGGGTTCAATCCCCTCCAGCTCCACAAAAATATCAAAAAAGGCTTAGTTGCGTTGTGCAACTAAGCCTCTTTTCTTGTATGGATGTAAGATTACTCGCTCTCTGTTGCGACAGAACCACTATAAAAGTTAGTTACAGAACTTACAGGCTTACCTTCTGGTATGCCAGTCGTTCGTCCCCAGACAGCAGATATATTATCCCGCAGTAAGTGAAACCATGCTTCAGCAGGTTGTGCTGCATGATAGTATTGTCACGATGGGTGTCAACGCGTAAGTTCGTATCAATGGCATAGCAAAAGTCTATGATGTCACGGAAGATATTGTGCACATCAGGATAACTCGCAATACGATGAATGACGTGATACGGAAGGCTGTCATCCGTCCACTCGCCCAGATATATCTTGGCGTATGTAGGGTCTGGCGAAGGGATAAATGCAAAGTAGCCAACAATCTTTGCACCATCCACTACCACATAACCTACTTCATGCTCTATGTCGGACAATATAACAGACTCCGATGGATAGCCATCTACCCATTGATGCATATTGCCCGATGAGCGCATTATGCCCTTGGCTGCCTCTATCACATGCATGATGTCAGCCACTTCTGAACTTATTGCCTTACGTATTATTCTATTCATGATTCACGACGATGTCTTATCCAGTTCTTTACTCTGTTATATCCATCCACTCCAAGGATGGTAAGTCCACCATATTGGAAAGTCTTTGCAAGACCGAAAAACACAACCCAAAGTATTCCCTTAGCGGCTACGCTAATAGGAAGAAATGCTTGCGCAAACGACAATATATAGAATGGTATGCAACAAAGCAGCACCACCACACCAGTACGGAACGAGAGTCCCCTTAACCATGCAACAATATTTTTCATCATGCGATTTTACTCATTATTCTTCACTGTCTCTGCCTTCCATGTCATCTTGATATGCTTGATACCGTCAAGCATAAACGTGTCAGATGTCTGTCTGAAACCGACCTTCTCATAAAACTCGCGTGCATACTCCTGTGCCTCTATGTCAATGAGACGAGCATGAAAATGCGTCTTTGCAGCCTCAATACCAGCAAGCATAATCTGCTTTCCATAACCCTTGCCACGCTCAGTTGTTATCACACGACCGATAGACACCTGATTCATGTGAGTTCCAGCAGGACACACACGACACAGAGCAACGACCTTATCATCTACAGTAAGCCAAAGGTGTATAGCCTGCTGGTCGTCATAATCGAGGTCCTGATAAGGACAATTCTGTTCAACGACGAACACCTCCGCACGTATGCGCAGCAGTTCATATAGCTCATCTTTCGTAAGCTCAAAGAATGTTTTCTTGTGAAGAACCAGATTTGATTTCATCTTTTGTATTTGTGTAGATTAATGTTGCTGCAAAGTTAATAATTTTCTTTAATTTACGGAATTCCCGTTTCTGAAAAATCATCAACGGGCATCAATCGCTTAAAAGCTGAGGATCTATGCCTCACAGGATGCGTCAAAAAACATCCACGCTCCGTCAACAAAAAGTTGACGCAGCGTCAGATTTTTATTGACGGAGCGTGGACTTTTTTTTCGATGTCTCGGAAAAGTAATTTCAAGGTTGAGAACTTTGTCTTCAAAGTTGCGCAACAGTTGACGAAAAGTTGAGAACTTTGACGTCAAAGTTCTCAACTTTGGGTATGAAGTTGCGCAAGCACTTTTTTACACCTTCTTACCATATTACGTTTACATGATTCCCAAATGCGTACTGCGCAGTATCGAGGTCATTATTGCGGAATAATGACATCAATACTGCGCAGTACGGTTTCGGAACCTCCGTTTAACAGGTGTTTAATGGGTGTTTAACAGCTGTTAAACGCATACATCCGAACGGTGAACGACCAGTATTCAAGCAATATTTGGACAAGAAAAAAAAGAGAGGCAATGCCTCGTGACATTGCCTCCAAATATTAAATATTGATGAAGATTATTCCTCTACCTTGTTCCAGAAGAATGCACCACCAATCTGGGCTGTACCATTGAATGCAGTTCTATAACCAATTAAGGTAACTGTATCACCTTCCTTGAGTCCCTCTTTATCAAAGCAGCCCTGCTTGTCTTGTTTTTCTTTAGCTCCGTAACCTGGAAGAAGACCATAAACATAGATAGTTCCAGTCTCATCAACAAGGTCAAAGTTTCCGAAATCCTTATTCGCTATCTTGCTAATCTTACCTGTTACCATGAAGTATGTATTCTTGTCGTCTTCCTTTGCAAGCATCTCGGCAACTGTAGCAACTGCAACTTCCTTAACATCCTCAACCGTTGAGTTTGTCATCTCGATTGTTTCCTTGTAGGCATCACGAGTACCAACAACTGTTACGATAGAACCTGCCTTGATGTTCTCTGGTATAGCAACACCCTTAGCATTGTAAACATATACTGTGTCACCAGACCAGTCACGGATGTAGTAGCAATTAGCGTTCTTCTCGTGCATCTTGACTACAACACCTGATAGGCGGTAGTTTGTTCCCTTCTCAGCTGCATTGAACTCCTTACAAGTACCTGCAATGATTGAACCCTTCTGAGTAAACTTTGTTGGAGCACTGTACTGCTTGCCATTGTTATCTGTGGTGTTGAACTCAAGTGAAACGACACGGTCGCCACCTTCATTCTTTGCTACGTTGAATGTATAAACAGACTGAGTTCCCTTTGTTGAGATAGAGCGAATAGAGAGGATTGATTCGTTTGCAGCAGATGCTGTGTAGTCAACGCCATTTCCCTTGCAAGTAAGGAATACTGTAACCTTGCCACCTTCTGCTGGAACAACATCAGACTTCTCATCATTTACATAGACAGAATCAACCTTTACGAGTGACTTGATAGGTTTTCCAACAAGACTTGCGTCATACATTTCCATTTTATTTTGGTAAATCTTAGCAGGTCCTTCAAGTTCTATGATGTCACCTACCTCGACGCCAAGGCTCTTGAAGTTCTTTTTTGCACCAGAAGCATCAAGTACACCATAGACGTAAAGGTCGCCAGTACCATCGTTGATGTACAAGTTACCATATTCTGGGTTTTCGATGTTTACACATACACCCTTGACGTGTACAGTCTTACCATCGCCATTGGCGTTTACTTCTGCACAAGTTGAGATTGGAGTCTCTACCTTGCCGTATGACTGCATTACCTTGACAAGCTGTGAGTCACCTGCACACATGAGCTTGAGTGTTACCTCACGAGTTGAAGGTGTTGCCTCAGCAGAGAACTTAACTTCTGACAATCCAGCTTCACCTGTTGTTTGAGAAAGTTTAAGCCAATCAGGAACGTTTTTGAATTCCCATGCAGAATTTGCATTTACAGTTATTGCTGTGTCACCACCTGTAACAGGAAGAGAAACGATAGACTGTGAAACACGGACACTATCGAGATAAGTTGCTTCGTCGTCGTTACAACTTACGAGCATTGTGAGTCCAGCAACGAGTGCTGGGATTATATTTCTTAGTTTCATAATTTGTCTCTACGAAGTTGTTTAGTTAAACATGTACTTGATACCGATAGAAGCATACCAGCACTGGCCGATAGTGTGGCTTGGTACAAATGTCTTGATGTCTCCGTTGATAGATGCTGGAGTAGAATATGTAGCGTAGCCGTCCTTATCCATTGTTTCAAACTTGAGGATGCGCGCCTCTGTACCAATCTGTGGGTTGAGGTACTTCTGTACACCCCAGCTTGAGTTGAAGAAGTTGAGTACGTTCTTCATATCGAAGCTAAGCTGGAGAGTGTGCTTAATCTTACCTGTGTTGAAGATGAAGTCATGCTTGTAGCCAAGGTCGATGCGGTGAACCCATGGAGAGTAAACGCTGTATGCCTCTGCATATTCACCCTGATGAGCAGAAAGGTAATCGTTGTTATGAACGTATGCCATGAAACGCTCCTCGTTGTTTGTTACACGATTGCCATCATTATCGTATTCCTCATAGAAGCGGAACTGCTTGTTTGCAACCTCCTCATCTGTTGGGATGTAGAGAGCGTCATAGTTGTAACCGTCACCGTTCATGTCGTTAACCAACATGTAAGAGTAGTTGTTGCCACCTTTCCAACCTTCATAGATGAAGCTATAGTGGTTGTTGCTCTTGTCATGAAGAGTAAGAGAAGCAATAACACGGTCTGGAGTTGTGTTGATTGCGTTGTGGAGGTGGATGTTGTTAGGACCTTCGTATGTAGGAACGTAAGTGAATGCTGACTCAGCATTTGAACCTGGCATACTTGTGATTTCCTTGTAAGCCTGATGAGTGTAAGCTGCCATGAATGACATCCACTCGAATGGACGACCTGTAACTGTAAAGTTTGTAGAATATCCGTAACCCTTGCCTGTGTTAGAGAGTACGAATGCGCTTGACTTGCTACCACGGAATCCTTCTGGATAGATAGGACGGTTGTCAGCACCGTTGAAACGAGTGAAACCACCTACGTTAGGAATGCTGAGGTCAGAGATGCAAGCTGCATTTACAGTCTTGTTTACAATACCCTCTACAGTAACTGTGAGTGGGAATGAAACAGGAAGGTTGTAGTCAACAGCGAGTGAAGTCTTCCATACCTGTGGCATCTTGAAGCTTGGGTCAACAGTGTTGATTGTTGATTGCAGTGATCCCTGCTCTGGAGTGATTGCGTAAGGAGGCTTGTTGTAAACAACATTTCCTTTTGCATCCTTTTCCTTAATTTCTGTGTTGAGAATCTTGTTCTTGAGAGCCTCGATAGTAGCATGACCATTTGCGTCTTTAACGAGACCACCAGCAAACTGGCTCATTTCTGCATTGTTCTTATTGAGTATTGCAGAATACTGAATCATACCGCTGTTCTGTGGCATGTTAGTGAAGAACACGAGTGGAGAGTGACCTGCGAAGAGACCTGTACCTCCACGTACCTTAAGGCTGTGGTCACCGAATACATCCCAGTTGAAACCTACACGTGGTGATATTGTAATCGTATTATTTGGCCACTTACCTGTGTCGAGGTGCTGACCGTTGTAGTTGTACTCAAGGAGTGCATTGTTAGTCATGAGGTCGCAGTTGTTGAAGAAGAGACCGTCAAAACGAAGACCGAGAGTAAGCTTGAGGTTGTCATTTACGTTCCAGTCATCCTGAGCGTAGATGCTACCCTTGTTGTAGCGAACACGTGAAGCTGGGTCGCTCTCTCCATTGTAACCGTAAGTGAGTGCTACGATTTCAGGAGCAGCGCCATTGATGAAGTCATCAACACTTGCATAGCGGTAGTAACCTGTACCATTACGCATATACTGGTTGTCTGCCATCTGGTACTCGTAAGCGAGACCTGCTGTAAGCTTGTGAGCATCCTTATAGTAAGTCACCTCATCCTTGATGTTCAAAACATCGTTGTTAACAGCATTATGATAAGTGAAAAGCTCGTATCCGAGAGAAATGTAGTTAGAAGTTGTTCCAGTTCCGTCAAGGATGTCGATGAATGGGAATTCATCAGAATCTGTGTAGCGAACATCAGATGTCTTTGAATAAGTAGCGAGGAACTGGTTAGAAAGTTGATCGTTTATACGGCTGTTGAGGTCAAGAGAATAAGTATAAACTTCGTTATCCATAGCATACATAGAGTTGGCGTAAGACATCGCCATCAAGCCCATACGATCATAGGCAGAACGTGTACCACCATCCATAGATGTGCGGTTAGGAGCATTCCATCCACGGTTCTTTGTGTAGTTGTAGCGAACTGCAAGGTGATGCATGTCGTTGATGTTCCAGTCGATACGTTCGAGAACCTTCACGTTCTTCTCGTCAGCTGGGAATGAAGAGAAAGAACCTGTGTTGTAGTGATAGTGCTCTTGCGCCCAATTAGAAACTCTCTGCAAGTCTGTCACCGTTGCGTGTGATATATATTGCTCTGCATTTGCAACACCATCCTCAGAAGCTCTCCATCGGTTAGCAACTGTAGGAATATTAGAATACTCAAAATTAACGAAGAAGAACAACTTATTCTTGATGATTGGGCCACCAGCTGTGAGAGTATAGATAGTCTTGCGGTCAGTCTCACGTGCACCAGAGATAGTCTCGCCACCAATGGCATCTCCACGCATCTGCTCGTTCTTGTGATAAACAGAGAGAGAACCCTTGAGAGTGTTTGTACCAGACTTAGTGATTGCGTTTACACCACCACCGATGAAGTTTGTCTGGCGAACGTCGAATGGAGAGATAACAACCTGAAGTTCCTCGATAGCGTCGATAGAGATAGGGCTACCGCCACCTGGGAGATTAGAGGAAAGACCGAAGTTGTTGTTGAAGCTTGCACCATCCACTGTGAAGTTGGCTGTACGTCCGTCAGTACCAGCGAATGTCATGCCGTTACCTCCATAAGGAGAGAGACGAGTGATGTCCGTGATGCTACGGTTCACAGTTGGTGTTGCGAGAATCTGAGCATTTGAGATGTTGGTAGATGCACCAGTCTTCTCGTAAGCAAACTTGCTGGCAGAACCAGTCACGATGACGTTGCTAAGCTCCTTAGTGTCTTCTGTCATAGAAGTCTTGAGACGGTAAGTCTCACCAAGCTGGAGAGTGATGCCGTTAACTACCTTAGTCTGGTAACCAATGTAGTTAATCTTGACCTCGTAAGGTCCGCCGACACGCATACCATTGATGGTAAACTGTCCCTTGGAGTTAGTCACTGCTTTGTAACGTGTGCCTGAAGGAGTGTGAGTCACTTCCACGATAGCACCAATTACATCATCTTTGCCATCGGTAACCTTACCGCTCATACCTGAGGTTGTCACCTGTGCCATTACTGTTGTTGCGCACAACAATAAGAAAGCAGCAAAAAGAGAAATTCTTTTCTGCATAATTTTTGATTGTAATAGAGGTTATATAAAAAATGTACTTATTTCTATCTCGCTCAATTATTCTTTCTTTTTGATTTCGCTGACAAAGGTAATGATAACTACGTTAATTTATGTTATAAAACATAGAAAAAGTTTTAAACAAGTATAAAAAAAGACATTTAAGGGCTATACTTTTTATATATTTAACGGAAAAGAGGATATGCCAATTTTGGCAAACCCTCTCTTTGTCCAATTCATATTTGAAGCTATTACTTTATAACCAACTTGTAACTTCCTGCTGCCTTGAAACTCATGTCGAGTCACTTGAAATAATGAGTGAGAGAACCAAAGGATATGAAATCAA
>R24__coassemble_1197_pt1 | contig 14723 bp, 10 predicted proteins | sample R24__metabat2_low_PE_026 | metagenome-assembled genome bin R24
GGTGGTATATATACTATGGAAAAATCTCCTTTCAACTTTTGCAAGTGCTCAACTGGGGGTGCGAGGGTTGAATCCATTTTATATAACTATTTTAACTATTATGAAAAAAACTATCTTAATCGCATTTATGCTTTACGGTGCTTTGTGTTCAGCACAGCCTAAATTTGAGCCTCCTACAATGGGATGGAGTTCATGGAACACATTTGGAGTTAATATCAGCGAAAACATTATCAAGGGACAGGCTGACGCCATGGTCAGTAAAGGATTCTTCAACGTTGGTTATAAGTACATCAATATTGACGATGGCTTCTTTGGCGGTCGAACGGAAGATGGTAAGCTTATCATTCATCCGCAGCGTTTCCCAAATGGATTGAAGGTTGTGGCTGATTATATACACTCAAAAGGTCTTAAGGCAGGAATCTATAGTGATGCTGGTGCAAACACTTGTGGCAACTACCATAACAACGATGTGCTTAGTGTTAATGTAGGACTATATAAGCATGACGAGCAGGATGCTGAGTTCTATTTTAATGAATGTGGCTTTGATTTTATCAAGGTGGATTTCTGTGGAGGTGATCCTATTCATAATTCAGATCTCCTTAAATTGGATGAGAAGGCTCGTTATGAGGCTATTCACAATGCAATCGTGAAGACTGGTCGTTCGGATGTCCGCCTTAATATCTGTCGATGGGCTTATCCTGGTAACTGGGCTCATGACATTGCTTGTAGCTGGCGCACAACTGGTGACATCGGTCCTTGGTGGAGTTCTGTCAAGAGTATCATTGAGGAGAACCTTTATCTTTCTGCCTATTGCTATGACGGACATTACAACGACATGGACATGCTTGAGGTTGGTAGAGGAATGACTACTCAGGAGGATATTACTCACTTCGGAATGTGGTGTATTATGTCAAGCCCTCTGCTTATTGGATGTAATATGAAGGATATCAATGAGACTGCACGCAATCTGCTTAGAAACAGAGAACTTATTGATATAAACCAAGACCCTCTCGGTCTTCAAGCGTATGTTGTTAAGCGTACTGCCTACGATGATGGCGATACTTATGTTCTTGTAAAGGATATTATTGAACGAAATGGTAAGACGCGTGCCGTTGCTTTCTATAATCCAACGGAGTCGGAGAAGGAAATGTCTATTGACCTTGCATCTCTTGACCTTGCAGGAATTGCTAAGGTTCATGACGCTACTAAGCGTCGTGACATTGGCGAAGTAACGACGAACGTATCCATTACAGTTCCAAAGCATGGTACTAAGATTCTTCGTGTTGAGGCAGAGGAACGTCTTGAACGTACTCTTTACGAGGCAGAGACGGCATATCTCAGCAGTTATCAGGAGATTACTAATAATGCAGCGTCTGAGACGGCTGTCTATGAAGCAAACAAGAATGCTTCTGGCGGTATGGTGGCTGGATGGTTAGGACGTAAGTCAACCAATGACCTCCAGTGGCGTAATGTCTATTCTAAGGAAGGTGGTAAGTACAGGATGACTCTTGCTTACGTCTCTGGCGAAAATCGTAGCCTTGTACTTGAGGTAAACGGAAAGAGGGTGAAGTCCGTTTCTCTCAATTCTGGTAATTGGGATACCTTCAAGACATACACGTTTGACATAGAGCTTAATGCAGGTGATAATGTCGTTCGTCTTTACAATTCCTCTAATTGGATGCCAAGCATCGACTATATGAGTCTTCGACGTGTGCCAGAAGTTAATGGCGTAAAAGGTGTGAAGGCAGGCAAGTCTTCAAATAGGAATGTCGTTCTCCTTGATGGTCGTCGTGCTACTAAGGAGAAGGGTGTTGTCATCGTTGACGGCAAGAAAGTCTTGAAGTAAAGCATGAGAGACGTGTGACATTATAGGCATGATGTAGTGCCATTTTTGTCATAAATCGGAAGTGTTCCACTTAGGAGTCCCTTAGGTGTGCCTTAGGTGTCCCTACGTTTTGTAAGGGAAATGAAGGTAAACCTAAGGGATACCTATGGTTAACCTAAGAAGCAGATAAGATTAACCTAAATATTGTTGGCTGAAAAACGCAGATTTTAACTCCTTTTAACGTTAGTGTCAAAAATACAATCATAGCGAATGTTAATATGTTTTTGTTACATTTGTGCTCTTTTTGGGCGTGATGTAACAAAGCGTGCTATAAAAAGAAACAAAAAAGCAAATCCAAAATGTTTATTTGCCGTACTTTTGCCATGAACATTTAAGAAAAATTAAGTAATCCAGTCGGCATGTTTGTCACAATGTGGCTTGCATGGGAAAAACAGAACAAACCTAAACTAATCAAATGGATATTTAATGTATTGAAAAGATGTATTGAATTATTCACATGATTTAGCCTGTATGAAACCGCCCTGTTTGGTAGTTATGAAAGCACTCTATGCAATGATCAACACTACCGTCCGACTAATAACATGGAAGATCAATAATGTAGTTTGCAGATGAACAGGTTTATTCCCTATTAAACGTGTTTATTCCCTATGGTAGATGCAAACCTATTGTTACTTGACTCCTGAAAATGAGATAAGCAAAAAACAGTGTTAAACTAAATTCATTATTAATTAACTAACTCAGAATCCAAATTATGAAAACAAAGATTTTGTTTCTGATGGCGGTTTGTATGATAGCTGTTTCGTCAGCTTTCGCGCAAACTCGTACTATCAAGGGTAGAGTAATTGCTGATTCCGACGGTGAACCGTTGGTAGGTGCAGCAATCGTTGAGAAGGGCTCAACAAGTAATGGTGTTGTTGCGGACATCAATGGTAATTTTACCATTACGGTTCCTAACAACGCAACCCTCGTTGTGTCTTACATTGGTTTTACTACTCAGCAGATTAGACCAATTGCAAGTAGTGTTATTGTTAAACTTAAAGAGGATGCTGAAATCCTTGGCGACGTTGTTGTCGTTGGTTATGGTACGATGAAGAAGAGCGATGTGACAGGTTCTATCGTTTCTGTTGACCGTGAACAGATGATGAAGAAGGTTCCTGTGAACATTGGTCAGGCTCTTCAGGGTGCAGCTGCAGGTGTAATCGTTAGTATGCAGGATGGTTCTCCTGATGCTAACGCTGCTATACGTATCCGTGGTATCGGTACTATCAATGGTACTGCTGACCCACTTTATGTAGTTGATGGTGTAAAGGTTGGAACAAATGCTAACTTTATTAACCCTGGTGACATTGAATCTTTGGAAGTCCTCAAGGATGCATCTGCAACAGCTATCTATGGTTCTGAGGGTGCTAATGGTGTTATCATGATCACTACAAAGCATGGTGCTAAGGGACAGACTCGTGTTAGTCTCACAGCTGATTTCGGTATTCAGACTCTTCCTTACAAGCTTGAGACACTTGGCATAGAGGATTATGCAGCTTCTGTTCGTGAAGCTCGTAAGAATCAGGGCGCAGGCGTTTATAATGCACTTTGGAACGAGCAGTACAATGGACAGCGCAATTACATCGATTGGCAGGATCAGATGACACAGACAGCTATTCGTCAGCAGTATGGTCTTTCTGCAACAGGTGGTACAGATAAGTCAACTTATGGAATGTCTATAAGCTATCTTAATGCTAAGGGTATTGTTGTCGGTTCTCAGATGCAGCGTCTTACTGTTAGAACTAATGTTACATCTACTCCAACAAAATACTTGAAGGTCGGTGCAGACATGAACTTTGTTCATCGTACATCAAATGGTTCTAACATTGGTGTAGGTAATAATGGTAATACATCTTCACTTCGTGACTTCGCTTTCTGGGCTCCAACACTTGATTATGTTTTGGATAACAAGGTTGGTAATGCTGTTCAGCATGTAAATGTAGAGAATCCTGATGGCTCTTATGGTGCTGGTCAGATGTTCGTTTCAAGTGACGACTGGGAAGGTAACACAAGAATCCTCTCTAACCCATACGCATCACAGAAGGAAAGTGCTGCTGCCATGACTAATCGTTTCAATCGTGCCATGGTTAGTGCATTTGCTGAAATCACATTCTTCAAGGGTCTTTCTCTCAAGACTATTGGTTCTATTAACTACTATGGAACAAATAATAAGCGTTCAGAGGGCGGTTATTCTCGTTATAACTATGTGAATGGTACATTGACTGATATGGAATATGGCAAGTATTTTGATAATGAATACTCAAAAGGCCTTAACCATTCAACAAGCTATAGAATGAGTTGGGAAACATTCCTTACTTACAATTACTCAGATGATTTGCACAATGTAACAGCAATGGTTGGTACAGAATCAAGCAAATACTATGGTCAGTGGGTAGGTGCTGGCGGTAAGGGCTTCCTCAGCGAGAATATCTTCGATATGTCTTTTGCTTCACAGAGAGATGCATCAAGTGGTGCTTTGAATGTTGAGGAAAAGAGCAGGTCTTACTTCGGTCGTGTTGTTTACTCATTTATGGATCGTTATATCTTGACAGGAACTATGCGTGCAGACGGTTCTTCTAAGTTCGGTCCTAACAACAAGTTCGGTTACTTCCCATCTGCAGCATTTGCATGGCGTATCAAGGAAGAGCCATTCCTTCGTGATGTTGATGCAATCAGCAATCTTAAGCTCCGCCTCGGTTGGGGTCTTACAGGTAATGCAGGTATCCGCAATGGTGCAGCTATTCCATCATGGAAGGTTGGTGTTTATTACCCATATTACCCAGAGAATGGTGTGATGGGTATGGGCACTAATATGAATCGTGCAGACGGTATTTATTCTCCAGAAGTTGATAGAAACCTTAAGTGGGAGCCAAATGAGCAGTACAATGTTGGTATTGACTTAGGTCTTCTTAATGGTGACTTGAATGTTACAATGGATTATTTTGTTCGTAATACAAAGGATCTCCTTGTAGATTATGAGCCAAACCCATCTCTTGGTGTACCAAGTGTATATACTAACAAGGGTTATATCCGTAACCAAGGTCTTGAAATCGCTGTAAATTATAAGAAGCGTATTAATAGGGATCTTACAATTAGTGCAGGAATCAATGCTTCAACACTTACAAACGAGGTGATCGAACTTGACGACCCATTGATGAAGACAAATACAGAGGGTGGTAACGGTAAGTGGAACACTATCGATGGTTCTAATGTCGGTGCCGTAGGTGATCCAAACGGATGGCACTGGGGTGACCACTCTTACTCTGCTAAGGGTACTGCTGTCGGTTCTTTCTATGGCTATCGTACAGATGGAATCATCCAGAACGAGGATGAACTTAAGGCATACAAGGAATATTGGAAAAAAGATGAATCAGGAAAACCAAAGGTAAACTTCACAGATGTTAAGGTCGGTGACTTCAAGTTTAAGGATTTGAATGGCGATAAGGTTCTTGATGAGTCTGACCGTGAGGTTCTTGGTAACGGTATTCCATCATTCACATTTGGTATTACTCTTGGTGCAAACTACAAGAACTGGGATTTCAGTGCTTATCTCAATGGCGTACTTGGACAGGATATCTACTCTTATTCTGCAATGCGTCTTAGCACTGTACATATGGGTGATGACCAGACATTCCCTAACATCCTTAAGGATAGCTATGACAATGTCGCTCACATAGAGGATGGAAAGGTTGTTAATCCAGGTGCTACACTTCCACGTCTTTGTGCTATTGACCAGAACTATAATATGCGTGCAAGTGACGCATGGATTAAGAACGGTAACTTCCTCCGCCTTAGCAATCTTCAGGTTGGTTATACTTTCAATCAGGCATTTGTTAAGAATCTTGGAGTTGAAAGTGCTCGTGTATATGTTGCAGCATCTAACCTCTTTGTTATTAGCCCATACACTAAGTATGGTGACCCAGAAGTAGGACAGGGTTCTGTACTTTATTCTGGATTCGACACAGGACGTTATCCAATGCCACGTACATTTATGGCAGGTCTTAGTGTGAACTTCTAATAAACTAATATTCAAAAAAGAATTGTAACATGAAAAATATTGCTAAATATATTTCAATACTTGGATGTGGGGTTCTTGCACTTGGTACAATGACTTCGTGCGATGATACTGCATTCCTCGAAGTGAATCAACCTGGACAGGTTTCAGATGACTTCGCATATTTGTCAGACGAGAATGCCCTTAAGGGTATGACAGGCGTCTATAAGTTGATAGTTCCTTATGGTGAACAAGGTGGTGATGGCGACTGGGGATTCAAGCCAAACCTTTTCACAGGTTGTCACCCAACGCTTGATACTCAGGCAACAAGTTGGGATAAGGATTGGTTGCAGCAGAACTGGAATCCATCAAGTGGCGAACTTCTTAATGGATGGAAGCATGCATACGTAGCTATATATCGTGCAAACAAGTTGATTGATGCAATGAATAATCCTAATAGCAAGGTGTCTCCACAGGTGACTAAGGAAGTTATTGCAGAGGCTAATGCTGTAAAGGGATTCTTCTATCACTGGCTTACTACAACTTTCCGCAGGGTTCCTGTATTGGATCCAAATGACAACTATACGGACACAAAGGAGAAGGCTCAGCCAGAGGATGACAAGGCAATGTGGACTCAGGTAATTGACCTCTTTGAAGCTGCTGCCAAGGATCTTGATTGGAAGCCTTACAATGGAGAATATGGCCGTGTTACTAAGGGTATGGCTCTTACATATCTCGGTGACTCTTATATGTGGATGGCTTACCGTCTTGGTGGCGATGACATGACAAAGCCAGAGGTAAAGGAATACATCCAGAAGGCTAAGGACTGTTTTGACCAGGTTATCAATAGTGGTGTTTATGAGTTGAATCCATCATTCACTACTCTTTGGGATATGGCAAGCGTTTGGAGCAAGGAAGCTATCTGGGTTGAGGTTCTTGACCAGCCAGACTTTAAGAATACATGGGATAATGAGACTTCTCGTATGTTCACAAAGTTCTATTGTGCATGTCCTGGTAATGGTGGATGGGGCTCTCTCTTCCTCTCATGGGAGTGGTATGCTTCATACGAGGAAGGTGATAAGCGTCGTGATGGTTCTGCTTGTACAGGTCCTATCACCAAGATTGATGAACTTCCTGGCGCAAAGTCAGACTACTGCTATGGCGTAAATCCTTATCTTGCAGAGAAAGTTCCTAATGATGGTTCTGAGGATAAGTCATTCTTCCATAACGGAACTGTTGAGAAAGCACCTTCTATCTGGTCGCTTAAGCTTTGGCGTAATGCCAGCGCATGCCAGTGGGGCGGTGGCTGGGGTGGTGGTGTACACCAGCCAACAAACATCTATTGGAAGCGTCTTACTAATGTATATATCGACCTTGCTGAGTGTGAGTTCATCCTCGGTAATGAAAACCGTGGTTGGGAACTTCTTGATAAGGTTCGTGAACGTGCATTTGGTAAGCTTGAGGATGGACATGAGAAAGAACTCAGCGCAAAATATACTCCTGCAATTACTCAGCTCACTCAGTTGTATAAGGATGTAGGCGGTTCTTATCCTGTTGTTACAGAGTACCCAATCCCATTCGGTTCACGAGTTGCAACAGTTCCTTCTGCTAAGGAGTATTATACAGCTCTCAAGGCATCTGGTCCAACTTGGTTCAAGGATGGTACATGTAAGCCATATAAATCACCAGCATGGAAGGTGGCTGTAAACATGGAACGTCGTAAGGAGTTCAACTGTGAGTGGTCACTTCGTCCAGATATGCAGCGTTCAGGCTTTATGGAAGAGCATATTGAGATTAATTATCCAAAGCATGAATTCCCTGGTGGCGATAACACAAACAGCCCATGGTTCAAGCGTGATTTTGAATTCTCACCTGAGCGTATGGATATGCCAATCCCAGCAAGGGAGATAGAGAAAAACCCTGCATGTAAGCAGAATTCAGCTTATGTAGCTAATTAATTAGCAGATGGGTTAATGATGTTGAATTTGAGGGCGTATCATAAGTCTATATGACTGCGCTGATGCGCCCTCTTTTTATTATCCAATTTCAATGAAAAAAATGATGTGCTCTCCTTTCGAGGCACATCATTTTTTAATGTGTTATGTTTTTTAGATTTGCATCTTTGACTTTTTCTTTTGTGAACTCTGGAATGTTGTATGATTTCATCTTCCTGAGGTAATATCTTCCGTCGGATTGTGGGAGTGCAAATGGTTTGGATGTCTTGCCTTTAGCATCAATATGGAATATATAAGGGCGTGTGTATAAACCATCGTCGCATCTGCTTGCACATACAATCCATCGTGAGTTTGAACTCCATGAATGATATGAGGCGCGAATGCTGATACTGTCACGTTCTCCCGTTGTAAGGTTGATGGTGTGGAGTCTTGACTCTTTATGCCATATCGGGAAATTTCCATAATCAGCTTTGGTAAACATAAGATATTTGCCATCTGGGGCAATTCTCGGAAATATTGCGGAGGCGTATTCCTTATTGGCGTTTATGAGTGTATCGACGGTTTCGCCAAAGGTGTCTGATCTTGAATCATAGGTAATACTACATATTGAATATTTTACTTTGTCATAATCCTCTGGGATCTGTACGCTATCAGCCGTACAAAAGTATAGCCGTTTGCCATCAGGACTCCATGACGGGAAAGTCTCAAACGATGTTGGTGAATGTAATAAAGGAGATGTGGATACGCAGTCTTTGCTTGTATCATATATTACAATGTCAGAGGAGTAGTCAAAGACTTCGATTCTGTTCCTGTCAGTGGTGTGGAACATCTGTTTTGTCTTGTTCTGGGAGAAAGCAATGTGTTGACCATCTGGATGCCATGAAGGATAGACATAGTTCGGCATATCTGCTTCTTGTCGAAGCTTACGAATCTTTCCGTTCTCAAGTATGTACGAACCCGAATAATCCACTCGTAAATGGAACAACATTTTACTTGCCGAGTTGTTGCAGAAACTATGACAGTTTATGCAACCACCATTGGTGTCTTTGTTTGATAGGACTTCCTTTTCTTCATAAGTCTCTACGTCTCTTTGGTATATTCCCATCTCTTTCCATACCTCATATCCAGGCTCTATAAGACGATACGTTATGTATTTGTCAATCTTATCGCGTGAGACGAAAACATGGAAAGGCTCGTATGCTACGCATTTGTCATTTTTCGTGCCCTTTATTGTGACGGTTATTGTATCGGAGGCTTCTACAAGTTTCCTCCAGTCTTTTTCGTTTATGCAGAAACCATCCTCTTCATCGTTATATACACAAACATTTTCCTTGCCAGAAACAAATACGGCAAATGCATCACCAAGCATGAGGCTGTCAGGCAGACAAAATCGTATCGGAGCTATGTTCCGGGGAATTATGACTTCCGTATAGTCAGGTACAGTCACAACTTGTGTATGAAGATACTCTGCATTCTGGTCTCCTCCCTGACAACTAATCACGATTGTCGAAAGACATGCCGATATTATATGTATTAAGTGTTTACTCATTTTGATTCTTTGTTGGATATGTGATTGTTGTATGCGTCAATAATCTTTGGTAGTGGCTCTCCAAGTTCTTCCTTGTATTGGCTTACCATCTCTTTGAATTCCGTGGTGTAACCTGCGAGAATATAGAGTGCCCCCAAGAATTGCAAGGTCGTTTTGCATTGGTGCGTGCCTCTTGTTGCAGAGGCTATCTGTCGTAGGTCATCGTCAAGGCCATGTATGCCTGAGAATCGGTTGTCTTTAATAAGGCATCTCCTTTTCTCTGCATATTCCTTGTTTTTGTTGAGTAAGGAATGGTTCTTTATAAGTTGTCTTTGCTCTTTGCACCATTCCTTGTAATATATTGTGCGCTCCAACCAATACAGGTATTTTTCGGCTACGCTGTATTGTCCATATATAATGTTAGTTTGTACAAGTCTTTGCAACATTCGTGGCGAAAGGTTGTCTAACTTTTCGTTTGCCTCAAAAGCGTATCTTTGGGATTGTGCAATATGTCCCATGGAATAGTAAACGTCACTTAGCAGCCCTGCTATGTATTCGTTAGGAATCTGGTTCGTAAACACGCTACTGATATCCTGGCATGGTTCTTCCATAAGTTTTTCACCAAGTTCTCCCTTTTCTGCAAGAGCCATGTTCAAGCAATTCTGTAAGGGCAGGAATGTCACAGGACGGTATTTCTTACATACGTCTATTACTCTATCCCAGTCACCCATTCTCGAATAATGGTTGGCTGTCATGTATTGCATATTTACTATCTGACTTGCATTTCTTGTGTATATAACGGACATTAAGTTAATCTGGCATATACTACCAATAGTAAATAAGGCAAGAGTAATGCTGAGTATGAAACAGGCAGCTCCTGCTGTTATCTTCTTTATTGTGCTTTTAAGATGTGTTGCAGCGATATTAACAGCGATAAATGCTATCAATGAGAAGAAACATGAGTAGAGCAATGCTCCATGCCAATGGTGGGCAAAGAATTGCAACACAAATCCCTTTGCCAGTTTGCATATTCCATCGTAACTTGTCAGATTGTCACAAATATAGTGGCTGTCATAGTAAAATGTACACCAGCCTTCATGATAGCTGAACAATGTATTTGCCCTTGTCTTAAAGACAAGGAACAGAAACAGGAATGTTGCCACAACGGTAATCGTTGGTATCAGGCGGTTAGGAGTCTTGGTTTTCACGATTAAGAATTATTTGTTCGTTTGATTTATTTATTTTCCGATACAAAAATACGAAAAAGTTTTGGTAAAAAATGATTTGAACGATAAAAGAGGAGCAGAAATATTATTCTTGCTCCTCTTTTCATATGAAAAATTAATACCACGTTACAGAATCATTATTTTCTCTTCAATGTATAGCAGAAGCCATCGGAAACATCCTCTGCGAGATAAACCTTATCTCCATCAAAGGTATAGTATAATGGAAGACCACTCATCACGCCATTAATGCAAATACATTTTGTGGAAATATGACGTGAAGACTCTTTATTGTCTAAGTTATAAGTGAATGTACCAGAAGCAAAAGGTTCCCCATCCTTACGATTGTTTACCACTTTGCCTTTACCGTCAGCATAGAAATAGACAATCACCTCGTCGGGCTCATACTCAAGATCCATTCCAGCAATGCCACCAGTGAGCTGCGTGACATACCATGTTCCAACAAAGGTTTCTTTGTTATTGACAACGTCGTCATCGTCCTTATTGCAGCTGCTTAATCCCACGATTGCTGCAAGGACCAACAACAGGGAAAAGATTTGTTTTTTCATATACTATATTATTTATTTAACCATTAGTACATTTATTTTTCTTCTCCTATCTTATAAGATACATTCATACCATCCTTAAACTCAATCTCAGTCTCAAGAATCAGGTTCGAAGTTTCATCAGCCAGGAAATCCGTAGTAATCTCTGGTAACATATCGCTGCTCATTGGGCTATACCATAATTTATGAATCCTTACACGATACTTACCAGGTGAAAGATTGCTGATGATGGATTCAACATCATAATAGCATACACAATTTGTTCCGCCATCCTTGTCTATCTCTGCAATCTCAATAGTATTTGTCTCTGTATTATACAAAGCAACAACTTTGAATTCACTCTCACATGATGCACTGCTGTTGATGTGCAGATACTTCATAGAGCCATTGTCCAAATATGACAAGACAATAGAATCTACAGGGGAAACAAACTCATACTCTGTGTCGCCCTCGGTCCTCTTTCGTACCTCATTTGTTGCTGGCGAAACCTCACGGACAAATGAAGCATTCTTACATTCAGGAGTATTGACAAGACGTGCCTCTAACTGCGGAGTAGATGGCTGTTCACTAATGAGATATGTAACATTCATACCATCCTTGAACTCAATCTCAGTCTCAAGAATCAGGTTCAAAGTTTCATCAGTCAGGAAATCCGTAGTAATCTCTTGTAACATAAAGCTACTCATCGGGCTGTCCCAGAACTTATGAATCCTTACACGATACTTACCCGGTGAAAGATTGTTGATTGTAGATTCAACATCATAATAACAGAAACATTTTGTTCCACCATCCTTGTTTACCTCTGCAATCTCAATAGTATTAGCCTTTGCGTTATAAAAAGCAACAACTTTGAATTCACTCGCACATGCTGCACGACTGTTAACGTGCAGATACTTCATAGAGCCATTGTCCAAATATGACAAGACAATAGAATCTACAGGGGAAACAAACTCATAGCTTGTATCATTGCCTGTCCTTGTCCTTGCCTCACCAACAGCAGGAGATATTTCACGAACAAACTGGTCCTGTTTGCAGACAGGAGTGGTTACAAGCTTAGCTTCCAAATTACTTTGTAATTCAGGATTAGTAACAGAGTCGGAACTTGAACATGAGAACAATAGAGCGACTGTCACAAGTGATAATAAATTTAGTTTTCTCATAAGTTTTAAATTTTAATTTGTATGGTAATATTGTTTTTCTGCGACAAAAATAAACACAATTTCAGAAACAGCCAAGGGAAATTGCGAAAATCTTTACATATCATAAGAAATATTGATAAATTCACCTTTGAACTCTTGAACTGCGTAATAAAATGGATTTTTCTATTTTCCACTTTCTACGTTTCACTTAAAAATTGTATCTTTGTGGCAATTCATAACTTTAAGGATTATGGAACAACTACGGACATTGCCAATCGGCATACAGAGTTTTGAAAGTCTTCGTAAAGACGGTTTCTTATATGTTGATAAGACGGAACTTATCTATAAGTTGGTTAAGGAAGGAAGGTATTATTTTCTCTCCCGTCCTCGTCGTTTCGGAAAGTCTCTGTTGATGTCCACCATCCATGCAATATTTGATGGCAAGCGTGAGTTGTTCGATGGTCTTGCCATTGCTGATAAGGCAGATATTGATTGGGCAAAACATCCAGTGCTGCATCTTGACCTGAACACAGAGAAGTATGACTGCAAGGAGAAGCTGGAGGATAAGATTGACTTGTTCCTTTCGGAAGCAGAGAGCTTGTATGGCAAGAACGCTAATGAAAAATCTTTTGGCACTCGTTTCGAAGGTGTCATCCAGCGTGCATACGACAAGACAGATCAGGGGGTGGTCATCCTTGTGGATGAATACGACAAGCCGATGCTTAAGGCCATTGGTAACGAAGAGTTACAGGATGAGTTCCATGGTACGTTGAAAGGATTCTATGGCGCGTTGAAGAGTAAAGATGCTTGCATCAAGTTTGCGTTACTTACTGGTGTTACCAAGTTCGGTAAGGTCAGCGTGTTCAGCGACCTGAATAACCTTGAGGACATTTCCATGGATTACGAATTCCACAATATCTGCGGAATGACGGAAGATGACATTGCCATAACTCTCAAGGATTATGTCAAGGTTCTTGCCGATGCCAACGGCATGACATTTGAGGAGACTGTAGAAAAGTTGCGACAGATGTATGACGGCTATCATTTCCACCCAAGAGGATGTGGGATGTATAATCCGTTCAGCGTACTCAATACGTTCAAGAAAAAGGAGTTCGGTAGTTATTGGTTCGAGACTGGTACTCCTACGTATCTCGTTGAACTTCTCCAGAGTGGTGAGTATAACCTCAACGATATGGAGCATGCAAAGGTCGATGCTGACACGCTCAACAGTATCGACTCTACGTCAAGGAACCCAATACCGGTAATCTACCAAAGTGGTTACCTGACCATAAAGAGCTATAATCAGAGATTCCAGACATACACTCTTGGTTTTCCAAACGAAGAGGTTGAAGTGGGCTTTACTAAGTTCCTGCTTCCTTGGTACACATCAAAAAACAGGGACAGGTCTGTGTTTGATATCCAGAACTATGTGGAAGGCCTTGAAGCTGGAAATGTTGAACAGTTCGTTAAGCGTCTCAAGGTACTCTTTGCCGACACTCCATATATGCTGATTAAGGACCTGGAGAATCATTATCAGAATGTGGTATGGCTTATCAGCAAACTTGCAGGTGTGTATGTACAGGCTGAATACATGACAAGTGAAGGTCGCATAGATCTTGTGCTCCAGACTCCAAAGTTCTGCTATGTTATGGAGTTCAAACTTGACGGAACGGCAGAGGAAGCCCTTGCACAGATTGAAGACAAACATTACACTCTTCCTTTTGAACTGAATGGTCAGAAGATTATCCGCATAGGTATGAACTTCAGCAAGGAAACGAAGAATATAGAGAATGTCTTAATTGATTGAAGTCATCAATCAATAGAAAATGTGTGATTTCGCGTCAATACACTAATGACCTAAAAACAAAAATATCGTTATCCTTACTTATTTTTCTGCGCACACTTGGCGCATATACCCTTTACTATATATTCGGTATCTTGTGCAACGAAACCTTCGGGCATATCTACAACAGGGATGAGGTAGTCCTCGAAACAATAGGTCTGTCCACAGTTGAGACAGGTGAAATGAATATGATTGAGATGCTGGCCATTCTCACATCTGCATACGCAATACTTATGTATGCCTGTGCCGTCATCTATGACATGAAGGAGCATGTGTTCGGCAAACAGGCGAAGGGTACGAAAAATAGAGGAACGGTCAAGGTCTGGTAACTGTTCCTCCATATCGCTGAGCGAGAATGTCTCGCTCTGTTTCTGTACCTGCTTCCATACGAGTTCACGTACAGCCGTAGGCTTTATTCCATGTTCTGTAAGATGAGTCATATATAAGCCCCACCCTGACCCTCCCCAGAGGGAGGGAAGCTGGATGTGTATTTATTTGTGATTTGATATCTACGATTAGATCATGTCCCGAAGGCATACATGATAAATTTGACATTTGAAATCATGGACATGTCCAGTGTCACTATGAAT
>R24__coassemble_1203_pt1 | contig 14666 bp, 5 predicted proteins | sample R24__metabat2_low_PE_026 | metagenome-assembled genome bin R24
TAAGCGAAGGAATGGGACATGACTCTGAAGCAACGACACAAATATACCTCGCTTCATTGGAAACGTCGGTTGTGGATAAAGCAAACAAGATGATATTGGGATTGTTGTAAACAAGGATTTGTTTAGCAAAATTCTCAATCTCTTTCTAAGAGACGGATATTTGAGCACAAAGATACTAATTTTTGGTCAAAATACACATTATTTAATAAGAAAACACGCTTTTGGCATATCATTTTTATACTTTGTTTAGCAAATCGCTATGCAAAACGCTCAAAAAACGAGGAATATCAATGACTTTTTGATTCGCTACGTCTCTTAGAAAGAGACGAATGGGGCAAGCCTCCATTTCGTGCTTCAATTGGGTTGCGGATATTCTCGATAAAGACCACCAAAAGCCGTAAGGCAAAACAAAGAATAATAGAACTCCCTCGCTGTGTAAAAAGGGCTTGGTCGCCTGTCGAGACACAGCTTGGGAGTTCTTTTGCGAAGATGGAACTTCCAAAAGTAATAAACAACATATCCGAGCGAGTAATAGATGACCTACAGATGAAGTTGTCTGTAAACTCAACTGTATCTATTGCTGCTGCATCCTTCTCCATCTATGCATATGAAGCTTTGAAAGACGAACTTGAAAACGTTGATGAGTTGCGTTTTATCTTTACTTCGCCAACCTTTATCAAGGATAAGGCGAAAAAAGAAAAGAGGGAGTTCTTTATTCCGAAACTCAACCGTGAGCGCAATTTGTACGGATCTGACTTTGAAGTGAAGCTTCGCAATAAGTTGGAACAAAAAGCTATTGCCAAAGAATGTGCCGACTGGATTCGTCGAAAGGTTAAGTTTAAGTCCAATGCTTCGCAAGAAGAAATGGGAGGATTCCTGCATGTCCAAAATCAGAAGCCAAGCGCATACGTACCCTTCAATGAGTTCACAACAACAGAATTGGGCTGTGAACGAGGCAATGCTATTTATTCGATGGTCAATGTCATGCCATCACCTTTCGCAGAGGAATACCTGAAGATTTTCAACGAACAATGGCAAAACTCCGATAAGTTCAAGGATGTAACGGCACAGGTACTGGAGTATATCGAAACGGTCTATAATGAAAACACTCCTGAGTTCATCTACTTTATCACGCTCTACAATATCTTCAACGAGTTTCTTGAAGATATCAGCGAGGACGTTTTGCCAAATGAGGCTACAGGATTCAAGAACAGCGTCATCTGGAACAAACTATACAATTTCCAAAAAGATGCTGCACTAGCTATCATCAATAAACTCGAAAAGTATAATGGCTGCATCCTTGCTGACTCTGTAGGTCTCGGTAAAACCTTCACCGCCCTGAGTGTCATCAAGTATTACGAGAACCGTAACAAGTCTGTACTTGTGCTTTGTCCCAAGAAACTCTATGACAACTGGAGTACCTTCAAGACCAACTACAAGAACAATCCGTTGGTAGCAGACCGTCTGCGTTATGACATTCTTTTCCATAGCGACCTCAGCCGTGAGCGTGGTATGTCTGCTGGTATCGACCTCGAACGCATCAACTGGGGCAACTACGACCTGATAGTTATAGACGAGAGCCACAATTTCCGTAATGGTGGCAATGTGGATGACGAGGAAATGGATGACGATATTGAACAGGATGAGCCACGCAAGGAAAACCGCTATCAGAAGTTGATGAAGAAGGTTATTCGTGCAGGTGTCAAGACCAAGGTACTGATGCTTTCTGCCACTCCTGTCAATAACCGTTTCAACGATTTGAAGAACCAGTTGCAACTGGCCTACGAAGGTCATGCGGAACAGATTGACGATGCCCTGAATATAGGTCGAAGCATCGACGACATATTCCGTGCTGCCCAGTTGGCCTACAACAAGTGGGCAAAACTACAACCAGAGCATCGTACTACGGAACGGCTGCTTGAAGAGCTCAGTTTCGACTTCTTCGAACTGCTTGATGCCGTAACTATAGCCCGTAGCCGTAGCCATATCGTCAAGTATTACGACACCAAGGATATAGGCAAGTTCCCGACTCGTCTTGCTCCAGTATCACGCCGTCCAAAACTCACAGACCTCAATGAGAGTATCACATTCAGCGATATTGCCGAGCAACTCGACGAACTGAACCTCAGCATCTACACACCGTCGCTGTATATCTTCGACAGCGTAAAGGATGACTACGAGATCAACATGGAGGGTTCTGGACTCTCTATTGACGGACGTGAGAAGGGCTTGCGTAAGTTGATGGCTACAAACCTTTTGAAACGATTGGAGAGTAGCGTCAATTCTTTCCGCCTGACATTGGGCAGAATCACTGACTACATAGAGCAGACCCTTTCTGTCATTGGCAAGAAAAATGATGGAGCAATAGATGTAACATCTTTCACTGATGACCTTGACAGTACCGACAGCGAGAATGATCCGTTTGTGGGAAAGAAGTCAAAGATAAACCTTCGGGATATTGATGTGGTTCGTTGGTCGATTGATTTGCGCCATGACCTAGAGATTCTGAAACTGCTTCTCCTGATGCTGAAAGACATCACACCTGAGCATGACTGCAAGTTGCAGATGCTTGTCTCAGACCTGAAACAGAAATTCCAGCATCCAATCAACGAGGGCAACAAGAAGGTACTTATTTTCACGGCCTTTGCTGATACTGCCGACTATATCTATGAACAGTTGGCTGACCGTATCAAGACCGAGTGTGGCTTGAATGTGGGACTGATTACTGGTAGTACCGACGGACGATGCACCATTCCGAAGTTCCCGATGTCGTTCAATAATGTACTGACTTTCTTCTCGCCAGTATCAAAAGACCGTGCAGTCCTGTTTCCAAAGGCAACAGAAGATATTGACGTGCTTATTGCCACCGACTGTATTTCCGAAGGTCAGAACCTCCAGGATTGTGACTACTTGATCAATTATGATATTCACTGGAACCCAGTCCGCATCATCCAGCGCTTCGGACGTATCGACCGTATAGGTAGCAAGAACGAGGTCATACAACTTGTGAACTATTGGCCTGACATTGAACTTGACAAATATATCGAGTTGAAAGGACGTGTGGAGAGCCGAATGAAGGCAACAGTCCTGACAAGTACGGGTGATGACAACCTGCTTTCGGCCAACGAGAAGGGAGACCTTGAATACCGCAAGAACCAGTTGAAGAAGCTACAGGAGGAGGTCGTTGACATCGAGGACATGGACACGGGTATCAACATCATGGACTTGGGACTTAATGAGTTCCGACTCGACCTGCTCAGCTATATCAAGGAAAATCCCGATGTAGAGCACGCTCCATTCGGTATGAACGCCGTGGTTGGGGCTACCGACTTGGCAAAGCCTGGTGTGATATACATTCTGAAGAACAGGAACGCAGGTGTCAATATTGACAAGATGAACCTGCTTCACCCCTTCTATATGGTCTATATTGCCGATGACGGAACTGTCATTTGCGACCATCTACAGCCCAAGAAACTGCTTGACGTGATGCGTCATGTATGCAAAGGGCAGGACAAGCCAGACAAAGATCTCTGTGCCATCATCAACAAGGAAACTTGTGACGGCAGGAAGATGCAGCACTACAGCGACTTGCTTGCAAATGCCATAGACAGCATCATAACCGTAAAGGAGGAATCGGACATCGAAAGTCTTTTCTCTGTGGGCGAGACTACCGCTTTGTTGAGTGATGTGAAGGGACTGGACGATTTTGAGTTAATCACCTTCCTGATTATTCGTTAGCCTATGATTGACTTGAAGTTCCCCCGAACTACCATTGTGGGCAAGCCTGTGCCAAAGAATGCCTTTTACAAGCATCTGGAAGTGAACGCCAAGATGAAGCAGCACTTTGTAGATGATGTGGTTAGTATTCATTGGCTCTACAAACTGGCTCCCTCCACTATCAATGTGGAGGATGGCAAGCTGGTGCATGAGATTGTAGTTTTCTCTGCTGTACTGAAATCAAAGGACTGTCCCGACAATGTCTTTCTTTTCATTGACCAGAATATGCCTCGTCATGTGGTTTTCATTTTGGAATATGATAACCGATATAAAGTGTTGCTCAACTACAAGGAGTGGAAAGACGGTCAGAACGGACAGTTCAAAATCATCAAGACTTTTGCTACGGAATGGCTGACAGATAATCAGCTATTACTGACACTTGAAGGGCAAAACATGGATGCTCTCTATGAGTCAATAGCTGGACAGGTTTCAGGATTTGGTACAAAGAAAGCTGAAGATACCAAACGTATCGTTGAGTTGGAAGGGCTAATAGACAAAGCAAAGCGAGAGGTGGAGGCCATCCAGAAGCGAATACGTAACGAGCGCCAGCTGAACCGACAAATGGAGTTGAACGGAGAGGCGCGAGGCATCAAGAAAAAGATTGCCCAATGGCAAAATGAATTACAAGAATTGAAACAATAAAAGAAATATAACAATGGAAAGACCAGAAAGATTAGATTTACAATCAGCAGATGGAGCGCAGCTCAACCTTGATGCACTCTATCAGATTGCACCTTCCTGCTTTACGGAGGCTACAGACCCCAAGACAGGTAAAATCAAGCGTGTGGTAAACTTTGACGTTTTACGTCAGCTGCTTGGTGACGACACAGTTGAAGATGCTACCGAAGCGTACGAGTTCAACTGGGTTGGGAAGCAGGAAGCACGTGCCGAAGTATTGCGTCCAATCAACAAGACACTTCGTCCTGTTAAGGAGGATAGCGTGGATTGGGATAATACTCAAAATCTCTACATTGAAGGCGACAACCTCGAAGTGCTGAAATTGCTCCAGAAATCTTATCTCGGTAAAGTGAAGATGATTTATATAGATCCGCCTTACAACACGGGTAATGACTTTGTTTATCACGATGACAGTAGCCGTTCTCAGGAAGAAGAGGATTTGGCTGCTGGTAACATCGACGAATTAGGCAATCGATATAGAAAGAATACCGATTCAAATGGCCGATTCCATTCTGAATGGTGTTCAATGATATATGCTCGATTGATGGTGGCAAGAAGCCTATTAAAGGAAAATGGAGTTATTTTTATATCCATTGATGAGAATGAAATCACAAATATGAGCAAGATCTGTGACGAAGTATTTGGGCGCGAAAACTTTATTGATACTCTTCATTGGAAAAAAAAGAAACAGCCTTCATTCCTCGCTAAACACACAGCAAAAGTAATGGAGTATGTCTTGGTCTATGCAAAGAGTGCCAATTCACTTGAAAAATTGTCCACGGAAACATTATCTGATGCGACTAAAAAAGTGATAAACATATCAAATGCCGAATGTACCAGACATTTCAAATCGAATGTAAGAGTAAAAATAGGAGATAACGGCATACTTCCTAAAGGACGCTATCGTATCAAAACTATGGATGTAGAATATTTGCAAGATGTTCATTACGAAAATGGATACACGACAAATGAAGTTGACGTTGTTGCAAGATTTTCTGTATCTCAAGATAAGATAGACAACTATATAGACAATGACCTTTTGTTTATTACTGCGAATAAAGGATTGAGACGAGATGTCAGTGAAGAAGAAAAAGGGAATAGGAAATCTATCACAGATTTGTTACTTTCAGACTATGGTGATAATCAAGAAAGCGATAATGAATTCAAGGAACTATTTGAAAATAAATACTTCGATTACACGAAACCTATTAACCTCATATACAATTTTGTGAAAAGTAATTTCACGGACAATGAGGTTGTTTTGGATTTCTTCTCTGGGTCTGCTACTTCTGCTCACGCTGTGATGCAACTCAATGCAGAAGACGGAGGAAACCGAAAATTCATTATGGTGCAGTTGCCAGAAAAAACGCCAGAGGACAGCGAAGCCTTTATTGCAGGCTATAAGAATATCTGCGAAATAGGTAAGGAGCGTATTCGTCGTGCTGGCAAGAAAATAAAGGAAGAGCATCCAGAAGCAAAAGCTTTAGATACAGGATTCCGCGTATTCCATGTTGACGAAAGTAATTTCGAGGATGTTGAGCGCACACCAAAGGAATACAATCAAGACCAACTTGACCTCTTCTTGAATAACGTCAAAAGTGATCGTGATGACCTTGACCTTCTGTTTGGCTGTATGCTTGACTGGGGCGTAAAACTGTCCTTACCAATGTCCTCAGAAGAAGTAGATGGCAAGATGATTTACACAGTCAATGATGGTGACCTTGTTGCATGTTTTGCGGAAAAAGTGACGGACAGCGTTGTAAAGGCAATGGCAGACAAGCAACCTCTGCGCGTCATCTTCCGTGATAGTTGCTTCGAGCAAGATGCTGACAAGATAAACATCTATGAGACATTCAAGCAGTTGTTGGACTGGAGCGATAAGGATGTTGAAAAGAACATAAGAGTGATTTAAGCTATGCAAATAAGATATAAACATCAACGATTCCAGACAGAGGCAGCTCGCTCTATAGCTAATGCTTTCACTGGTCAGCCTAAGAGTGATGGTCAGAGTGACCATACCATTGACCAGGGAAAGAATAAAGGGCTATTTAAGCTCGCTGGATTCGGTAATAAGAATGTCGTACTCGCCCGTGAAGCCGTTTGTGAGAACGTACGTGCCGTGCAGACAGAACAAGGATTGAAACCTGTGGACTACCTACAAGACTTACAGGGCGTTGGCATGGCGTTCACCATCGAAATGGAAACGGGTACAGGAAAGACTTATACCTATATCAAGACCATGTACGAGCTGAACGAGCGTTACGGCTGGACGAAGTTCGTAGTGGTTGTCCCAAGCATCGCCATTCGTGAGGGTGTGTTGAAGAGTTTTGAGAGTATGCAGGAACACTTTGCCCAGGAATATAACGGCAAGCGAATGCAGTACTTCATCTATAACTCCAAACAGCTCAGCAAGATTGACGCATTTGCCAGCGATGCCGGTATGCACGTGATGATTATCAATACGCAGGCCTTCAACTCTTCTTTTGACGAAGAGAAGAGCAAAGGTGGCAGGGCTGACAAAGCGGCACGTATCATCTTTGACAAGCGTGATGAGTTTGGCAGTCGCCGTCCTATCGATGTGCTCAGCCAGTGTCATCCTATCATGATTATTGATGAGCCACAGAGCGTTTTAGGTGTGGATAAAGGCAATAAAACTCGCAAGGGACTGGCTCAGTTCAAGCCTCTGTTTACTTTACTCTATAGTGCAACCCACCGTAAGGGTGACATCTATAACATGATGTTCAGGCTGGATGCCATTGATGCCTATAACCAGAAACTTGTGAAGAAGATTGAGGTGAAAGGTATCAAGCAGATAGGTTCTACAGCCACCAATGGCTATGTGTATCTGGAGGAAATAATCATCAGCAAGGGCAATCCACAGGCTCGTATCAGCTATGACGTGAAGACGGCAACGGGCACCAAGCAGACAAGCAAGGTGGTTGGAGAACAGTTCGATTTATATGCCCAGAGTGGTGAACTGAACGAGTACAAGAACAATTTTATTGTGGAACGTATTGATGGAGTGGAGGGCACGGTCCGCTTTGTCAATGGTTTGGTTCTGCATGAAGGAGATGCAGTAGGTGCAGTCAACGAAGATTACTTGCGTCGTATTCAGATACGTGAGACTATCCGCACCCACTTGGAACGTGAACGTCAGTTGTTTGGGCAGAAAATCAAGGTACTCAGCCTTTTCTTCATTGACCATGTGGATAGTTACCGCTTGTATGAGGGTCCGGAGACGAGAGGTAAGTTTGCCAAGATGTTTGAGGAAGAATACAGAAATGTACTCTCTGAACTTATGCCAACATTTGGCGACGAGGCTTATCTGCGCTATCTTTCTGACCCTCGCAATGCAGCGGAGAAAATCCATCAAGGCTATTTCTCAATGGACAAGAAAGGAAAAGCTGTTGAGTCTGGCAACAAAGAAGGCGAGAACGAAGAACGTGCCTTTGACCTTATCATGAAGGACAAGGAACGGCTTTTGTCATTGGATTTGAAAGAAAAAGGAGCACAAGTTCGCTTCATCTTCTCGCACTCTGCGTTGAAGGAAGGTTGGGATAACCCTAACGTGTTCCAGATATGTACGTTGAAGAACTCCGACAACGAAACAAAGAAACGTCAGGAGGTGGGTCGTGGTATGCGCCTGTGTGTGAACCAGAACGGAGAGCGTCAGGATACCGATGTGTTGGGTGATCACGTTTTTGATACCAATATCCTCACCGTCATAGCCAGTGAAAGTTATGATGACTTTGCCAAGAAACTCCAGACTGAAATGGCTGAAGCATGTGCAGACAGACCTATTATCATCACTCCCAATCTCTTTGAAGGAAAGGCTTACACCAAAGCCGACGGAACCAACGGACGCTTTGACCTTGCGCAAGCACGAGATATTTATGACGAATTGGTATGTCAGAAATACGTCAAGAAAGGCGAGTTGACGGCGAAGTATTATGAGGACAAGCGTAATGGCACACTTGACTTTGAGGAATTGAACGATATGAAGGATGGGATCATTGCAGCCCTCGATACAGTATTCAATCCGTCATCTGTCAAGCCAGAAGACGCTCGAAAGCCCAAAACAGCGAACTTTCAGCAGGAAAACTTTGACAAGAAAGAGTTCCAGAATCTTTGGAAACGCATTAACCAGCGCACTTACTATCAGGTGAACTTCGATACGTCTGACCTTGTGGAGAAATCCATCAAGGCATTGGATGATAACCTGAAGGTGACGGAAATACGCATTGTTGTAGAAGGTGGTTCTCTTGACAACGTACGTGATAAAGAATCCTTGGAGGCAGGCGTGGCTATGACTCAGGGAAACACCCGCACCATTCATGTAACAGAGGCAATCGGTAAGGGAGTGACCTACGACCTTATTGGCAAACTGGTGACAGCTACAGGCTTGACACGTAAGACGATCGTAGAGATTCTGAAAGGCATTAAGCCTGCGACCTTCCATTTGTTCAAGCTTAATCCAGAAGAGTTCATCATCAAGGCAGGATTGATTATCAATGACTGCAAAGCTCTTGCCGTTATCCAATGCATCAAGTATGAGAAACTGAACGACAAGTTCTCAACAGACATCTTTACGGAGAATATGCTTCGCGGTAAGTTGGGCATCAACGCTATCGAGTCCACCAAATCACTTTATGACCTCGTGGTGCTCGACAGCATGGGTACAGAGAAAAACTTTGCCGAATCCCTGGAGCACGAAGATGACGTGGTTGTCTATACCAAGTTGCCCAATGGCTTCTATATCAACACGCCAATGGGCAAGTACAATCCCGACTGGGCAGTAGCCTTCAGGGAAGGAAGTGTCAAACACGTCTATTTTGTGGCTGAGTCCAAAGGAAATGACCTTCAGGGCTCCCAGCTCCGAGGTTCTGAGGAAAGCAAAATCGAATGTGCCCGTCGCCACTTCAAGGCCATCAGCGACAACGGCTACATTTACGATGTTGCCAAAGACTACAAGTCATTATATGACATTGTGACAAAGTAATTTGCTTATCTTCGTGCTAATAATTTCGGGCGGAAACTGCGTTATTTTGTCAGTTTCCGCCCGAATCAGAACGCATTGATCTTAAATAATATAAGTCAACCTATTACTGTTGTTCTTTTGTATTTCCTCAGTTCTTGAAGAATATCTCCTATTGAGATTTGTTTCATATTGGTTTGGAACTTGAATATGTACTTCTTTTTCAGTATCTTTATTATCTTTTCCTTTTTTCAACACGCTCTCACTTATCTTATTCATCAGCTCATTTTTGTCAATTTCATTCATCTGATTGAGTCATTCTTTTGATATTGATGGAAAATCATTTTCTATAACTTCATACGTTCTCTTGGCGTGCTGGTGGTTCATTCCTCAATGGTTGCATCACGTCTATTTCCTCACCTATCCTATAAGCTGCGGCTCCTGTCAAACGTTCTATATGGGCATAGGGGGCATTCCCTAATTGTTTCTCACCAATCAGGCACCAGAACAATACTTTATTCTTTGCTTCCAAATAAGCGTCCAACTTACTACGTAAAACCAACAAAGCATGCAAAGGTTCTCCTGGAATTTCTCTGTTGATGGCTACAATATTTTCCTGTGCATCGCGAATGACGCCACGTTCAGCAGTATGCCACCCAAACAATTCCATCATATCCCTACATGGCATATAGACGGTAGTCAAGAAATGATGTTCATCTTTCATTCCCTTGTAGTCCTCTTGCAATTGCGATTCATAAGCCAATTTCATTTCACAACCTCCTTCATGAAAGGTATCGTCCTCATCATCAACAAGTTGTTTGTAGCTATCTGCCCAAGGATACTCATTCCAATGGTAATCAATACTTCCTCGATGTTCCGGCATCCATCGACCATAAAAGTTAGTTTCTGTTGCCCATACTCTCAACTTTTCGTAATCATCTCTTTCGGTAAACAGCCCGTTGTAGAAAACAAATTGCTCACGTTTTTCGTCTTCATTCTCCTCCTTTATTATGCTATATGCTTGTAAAACAACCCATTCTCTTTCATTACGGTCTTTCACCATAAAATACAATGGCGGCATCTGCCGGGCATCATTTAACCATTCTTTCGCGGCCATGTTCATTGTCGATACTGGGTGTATCACTTCAAACAAAAGATGAGTATACTCTAAGGCCAAATCTCTCGTTGTTAGCGTTGGATCATAATAATCATGCTCACGGGCATACCATGGGTAATTCTTCTCGGCAAAATTCTCAAATGACGTCCAGATATTAGTCTTCATCTGACAGGTATCGCACAGATAGGCATAGACCCTATACATACCTATCCACTGGTATTTTTTTCCTATACGCTCTACGGAGTTCTCTGCGCGAGTTTGGTATGGCACATCAGCATCATATTTTCCTAAATCATCATTCCATCCAAACTTATGTTTTATCAAATAAGCTATAGCATGTTCTATTTTCTTCAAGCTTACACCTTCTCCGTCGCGGTAGAAAATTCTAGACTCATTGTTACTGTTAGTTCCAATAATATATCGGCTGAAGTCCCAATGAAATAGCGAGTGTGTTATCTGCTTTCCACCATATGTTTCACCAAAATATCCATCTGCTTCATAGTCCTCTTCTGGCATTTCAGCATAAATATCCTCTGTTACTATATAGGGCGGTTGAGATTTATCCCACACATCTATTGTAGAATCTTGATGTTTTGCCAACTCTAGAATTTTAAGCGTCCAGTGCCTTACCATCAAGTCTTGTGGTGCTTTCCCTGCTTCTCCGTAGTGGTAGGAATATATTTGTTCTGCAATACCTCTGCTGAAATCGGCTTTGTAAACACTGACAATCACGCCATAAACCGCAGCATATAGACCGGATAGAATATATGGGTCATCCACGGCATGGAATTTGTCTATCATTTCATTTGTTTTGTCCGCATGCTTTGATAATAGATCTTTAACTTTCCTCATCATATAAGCCCTTAAATAAGGGAAACTTGTACTCAACATCCATATTTCAACCGTCAGCAACGTTTCTATTTCGTGCTGCAAGGTAAGATGTAGAGGTTCTAAAAGATCCTGATAATACGCTCCATCGAACAATCCGTTCACTCGGGCAGTCCATACCAAGTCTCGCTCAGACATTGTCATATCCATCAACTTAGCATGTACTTTATCTATCAATCCTGTACTATACAGTTTTATGTTTTGTAATATAAGCTCTGGCTGGATGTAGTCAGGATTGTTTTGCAGGATTTTCCCTATGATATCTGAAGTAAGTGTATTCTTTTCATCACGTTGATTACGTAAAGGCATACTGCTTAACAATATGCTTGTTAGCTTTCCATTTATAAATTCAGACTGCTGCCATATAGCTGTTGGAGGGTTCCATACGCTCAGAAATGCTTTCACAAAATTAAGCTTCTTCTGCCAATTTTGATTCGAATGATAATCGGCATCCATCCTATCGTATATTCTAATGAGTGTCTTAAAGCGGTCGCCATCATCACAGTTGCAACTCAACAATCGCTCAGCTTTCAAGTAATCACCCATCGAATCGAATTCAAAATCTATAAAGTCACCTTTTTCCGTAGTATATTCACGAAGCAGATTTGCTTCTAGACAGTTTCTCAAAAGGCTATTTTTCCACGTCCTGAAAGGACAAAGTTTATAAGAACGTTTATAAGCCAATTGCCTTGGCAAGTCATCACATTGGAATTGTTCAAGTGAGCGTTGTGCAACCCATAATATATACTTGCTTGTTATATTCCGTTTAACATCTTCTTCTATGCCATCTGATATTTCGTAGTTGCGCTTTTGTAGATACCTCTCATATATAGGAAGTCTCAGCACCATTTCGCGCTCGTATGGGGTCTGATTATAATAGGTTTCACAGAACATTCGCAAAAACAGGGGATTGCTGAATTCCTCTATCTTTGTATAAGAAGATTCATCAATTCTTATATCATACACCTCGAAATAATCTTTAATTGCTTTCTCTCGGTCAGTAAAGCCCTCTACTTCAACCTTAAGCCATTCATATCGTAATTGATCATTCAACAAGTCTTCTTTTGAAAGAGTTCTTAACGAAACTATCAGTTTCAAATGACTATAGCGCAATATCTTGTTTTTGAGCACTGGTAGCTGCTCCGTCCAGAAATGGGTTCCTGCTCCCTCGTTCAAAGCATCTATAATGATAGTGGCTGTATTTCCACCCTCAAGTTCCAACTCGTCATTCAATGCTTTCAATGGGTCTGAATCTTTCCATCCCATCACACGTGCCATTGTTGTTACAGGATCTTCTATAGAAGAAAATTCCGACCCTAAAAACATATAGACTCGCTGCTTTGTAGTTATAGTCTCTGCTTTTCTATACAACAAATGAGACTTTCCACAACCAGCCATGCCACTAACATGCATGAGTTTATTTTCATCATACATTCTCTTGTCATGGAGCCAAGAATTTATTTTCTTGAAAATAGTTCTTAATTCCTGACGATAGTCCGAGTGTAGTTGTTTATCTCTATCAGACGGATTTAACACTCCATAAAATTCATCAGACACTTCATCCGTGATATCTCCATCTAGCAAATAGTTTCTGATAGCAGGTATCGCATCTATACTTGTCCGGATTGAATCCGCTACTTTTTCATGCCAAATAATATAGCTCTTATGAATAAAAAAACGTTCCTCTTCAAATCCATAGCCACAAAACCTCTCTATAGCTTTTTCTACGTATTCATTCACAACATGTACCCTGTCGTTATAACGTGTTTTTAACATATCACAGGTATGGTTTCGAATATGATCGAAACTTCTCCTCAATCCATAAGGTGTATTGTCAAACAGCTCATCTCTTTCTTCAATCTTGATTCTCGTTTTCTCTTCCACTATATCCTTTATGGCAAGGATAGAAAGATAGCCTAACGAATAATATAGTTGATCTGTTTCTATACCTACAACCATTCCAAAGTCATTAATCACTGGTGCCCCGGAAAAACCTTCATAACTATTAAAGCCAAAACTGTCTGTCCTAACAACCATTCGGTCAAAGCCGCCTTTGAGATTTGCTTTCTCCCGGCTGTTTTTCACCGTCACCCCAAAATAGTCAACGCCATTGCCCAGTTCTCTCGGATAGCCGACTATCAACAAATCAATACCCTCTTTAAACTTACTAGCCAGTAATGGCAATACATACTCATTAGGACATACATAGTCAACACATTCCAAAATAGCCACATCAGGAATGTCTTGGTGTGCAAGTACACGGCAAGTCTTGTAGTCATCTTCCACAACAACCGCCACCATTGCCTCTTTGTCCAAATAATATTCTGCCAACACATGTCCAGCTGTCAACAGGTGTGTTGGTGATACAAAAAAAGCCGTGCCGCTTACATAGCTTCCACAAAACATGGGAACTACTCCTTTACCTCCGTAATTGTCAATATTCAAATTCATATGTATTGTCTGTATTCAACAGTATATGATAATTATTAAGCAACTGTATTGTCTTTTCTTTATTCAATTCTTTCCAAAGGTTGATGCCCTTCTCATGATTATAATGAATCCCCCGTTGTCCTACTCCATCAGCCAGCGGTTTCATAGCTATTTTTGCAACAGTCTCAATATCTGGGCCTTCATTATCTTTCCCGCCTGTAAAAAAATAGTGAGCCGAATCAACTTTTGTATTTAGTTCAATACTAGTATTATGCTTGCTCCCATGGTGTGACACTTTCACAGCTTCAAACCATATTCTACCATTTTCGATGCCATTTAATTCATTTACTACTTGAGATGATACGGCATCTCCCATCAGAAGAATGCGTTTCACCTCTTCACCACCTTCCCAACAGAAAGCGAGTGATGCTTTATTAGCATTGGTAACACCATTTTCTTCTGCATCTATTTTTGCACTCTTATTCAGCTTTTCTTTAGTGATGGCCTCTGCATTGGTCTTTCTTGCAAAAGAGGGTCTTTTACGTAGTTCTGCTAATCGTAACATCAATTCGTAGTATTTATCCTGGTCCAAGAAATCCTCATTTGGAGGCGCAGAACTTAATCTTTTGGCATATTCCAATTTTACATCGTGTAGCAAATTGTCCATCGCATCTTGTGTTGGAGATAGCACTCTCAGTCTGCCCCATTTTTCATTATTACCAAGTGGCATCGTTTCTCCTGCCAATATCGGAGTTTGTCTCCATACAGCTTTCCATTGCGGATGCTTATTCAACTCTGTGA
>R24__coassemble_1218_pt1 | contig 14484 bp, 8 predicted proteins | sample R24__metabat2_low_PE_026 | metagenome-assembled genome bin R24
GTATTCTCTGAGGTCTCTGTGCCCTCTGTGTTGAAAAGAAACAGCAAACAGAGTAAAATATATTTTTCACTCTTCACTTTTCACTTATCACTCCGCCCTTTAGGGGAATTGAATTCGAGTACGAAGGTGGTTGGCCATCCGTTTGTACCTGAGTTAAGCAGATTGATTGTGCCGCCTGATAATTGCATAATCTTGCGGCAGAGAGAAAGACCAATTCCGCTTCCCGTCTTCTTGGTTGTAAAGAACGGAACGAAGATGTCGGCTGCCACAAGTGGAGGAATGATTGCGCCATTGTTTGAAATGGCTATTCGTAGAGGAGTGCCCGGATAGTGATAGGCAAACACCTGTATGGTGCGTTCCCTGTGTTTTGCCACAGGATGTTCTGGTATCTTGTTGAAGCTCTCAACAGCATTCTTGATGATGTTGATAATGACCTGTCTTATCAGAGTCTTGTCGGCATGGACGGTGTCGTCTTCAAGGTCGTACTTGACGTACAATGTTACGTCCTCTGGCACGAGGCCAAGGTTCTGGATTCCGTCCATCATCTCACGCAGGGAGAAGTCCTCGGGTTGCGGCTTCTGGAGCGTGGTGTATTTACGGTAACTATCGACAAACTCCATTAGTCCTGTCGAAGTGTCGTGTATGGCTTTTATTCCATTGTAGATAGGTGACTCCTGCACGTCCTTGCGGCGGAGGAACACACTACTTAGCGATGTTATTGGTGCAATAGAGTTCATTATCTCGTGGGTAAGTATGCGTGTGAGCTTTTCCCATGAGTGAACCTCTATGTTTTGTCGTTCAGACGAAAGCCTGTCAACAAGCGAGTTGAGTGCCTCCATCAGCGCCTTGTCTCCCGATGAGCATCCCTTGGTGGAAAGGCGGAAAGAATAGTCCTTGTTGTCAAGTGCCTCCAACAGCATCTTGCATGACCTCTTCAGCCTTTTCTCATGCTGGATATGTTTCCATAGCAGGAAGACAATCACCAATGACAATACTATTACAATGGTTTGTGTCATTTCTTTTTCATTTTGTTGTATAACGTCTGTCTGGAGATTCCGAGCATTTCGGCTGCGGAAGTGAGATTGCCGTGACACTTGTCTATGGCCTTCTGCATATGTTCCTCGGTTACTTCCTCAAGAGTCTTCATCTTGCGTTCCTTCTCCATGATTGCCCTGAGCTTGTCAAGAAGAATATCATTGTCCCATGGCTTAGTCACGAAGTCGGCAGCACCCATCTTGAGTCCTCTGACGGCGATGTCGATGTCGCCATATGCCGTAAAGAGTACGACAGGTATATCTGGATGAACCTTCTTAATCTGTTCGAGCCAGAAGAGTCCTTCGGAACCTGTGTTCACACCAAGATGGAAATTCATGTCGAGGAGAATCATGTTTATCTCCTGCTGCATTAGAACTTGGAGTGACGTCTCAGGCGATTCGAGTGTAACCACCTTGTCAAATACTTCAGTGAGGAGGTACTCAAGTGAAGTAAGAATTTCTTTTTTGTCGTCGATAACTAATACAGTACTCATTGGGTTCTGTTATTTTTTTGTGATGCAAAGAAACAAATAAATTCCCATCGGTACAACCCTCAAACATATTAAATATGTTTCTTTTTAAAAATTTAACAAAATGTGTAAAATTATTTGACAATAATATGAATGTGTCAATATGTGTTTTGATTAACATTATCTTGGAAATGTTTTGTCTTTAACTTGCGATGTCGTATCTTTGCATTCGTGAAAAAAATACTCGGAATATGAAAAAGATAATTGGAGCAATAATACTTGCGTGCACGGCTGTCATGCCTATGAATGCACAGAAGGTGCTGAATGTTATCGGCGACTCATACGTGGCTAACCACATGCGTCCGAAGGAGGAGGCATGGCATTGTAAGTTGGCAAAGGAATTAGGAATGACGTACAACAACTACGGCAGAAATGGCTCGTGTGTTGCTTTCGACCGTTCGCATGACGGCAAGTGGAACTTCGGCCCTGCTCTCTGGGTGCGTTATACGGCAATGGAGCCTTCGGCAGACTATGTGCTCATCGTCGCTGGTCATAATGATGCGGATAAGATAAGGAGCAATGAGGACTCATTGAGGATGTTTGTCGATTCGCTCAACACGCTTATCGTGGGTATCAAGCGTCTTTGTCCAAAGGCAAAGATTGGTTACGTCACTCCTTGGTACGTGGATAGCCCTGGCTTTGTTCCTGTGTGCAAGGAGATAAAGAAGGTGTGCAAGAAGTACGGCATCCCTGTGCTTGACAACTGCAACAAACGCAGTATAATAAAGGTGCGTGATGCTGAGTTCCGTCGCAAGTATTTCCAGCGACCAGACGACAAGGCTCACCTCAATGCCGCAGGTCACGACCTCTTCTTGCCTGTGGCAAGGAAGTGGTTCTGCTCTCATTTGTTCAAATGAGAGAGTTAAGAGTTAAAAAGTAAAAGTTAAAAGTGGAGTTTTTGAGTTTGTGAGTTCTTGCAAAGGGACATTATAATGTACAATTTTTGAAACACAGAGAGCACAGAGAACTCAGAGAAATAATAGAGGTCATGTGATTCTCAGAAAGAAAAAAGTCTGTGCCCTCCGCTCTCCGTGTTGAGACAGAAATTTCTTTAATTATCTATGATTAATGTATCTTCAAACTCCTCCCTTCGGGGGTTGGGGGGGCCTATAAATTATTCTTTACTCATCGATGTTCATACTCACACCATTGTGAGTGGACACGCATTCAGTACCGTCAACGAGATGGTGGCTGAGGCACAGAACAAGGGACTCAAGGTTTATGGTATCACCGAGCATGGTCCTATGATACCGGGAACGTGTGACCCGCTATATTTTCGTAATCAGTATATAGTACCACGTCAATATGGCGACATGCGTCTGCTGATGGGGGCAGAACTTAATATCATCGACTATGACGGAACGCTTGACCTCACGGATGACATCTATTGGGGATGCTTTGACCATGTCATAGCAGGTCTTCATTCGTTGTGCTATACGGATGGTAATCGTCTGCAGAATACCTCTGCTCTCATCGGTGCAATAGAGAATCCGCACGTCAACATCATCTCGCATCCTTGTGACGGTACGGCTTCCGACTTTGATATTGAGGCAGTGGTACTTGCTGCCAAGCGCACGGGCACGCTCCTTGAGCTTAATAACTCGTCACTCAACCCTTATCGTCACAAGAAGTTGGCACGTCCGTACTTCACCAAGATGCTTGAACTGTCAAAGAAGTACGACAACCCAATCATCGTTAGTAGCGATGCCCACCACACTTGTCAGATTGCCGACTTCAACAATGCCATCGAACTTCTGCGCGAGACTGCTTTTCCTCCTGAGCTTGTGGTCAATACCAATCCTGAGCATTTCCTTGAATTGATACATAATGTGTAAATCAAGAATTCTACTGAGTCTATTGCCACTTTGACAATTGTTTTGTGCTTGGACGCTTGGTTGCAGAGAAGGCTTCCTTGCGTGCCTTGAGTAATGTCCTGCGCCCCTCGGCATTTCTTGTATATACAACGTCACATTCGCCGATGTAGGTTTGCCACAGACGCTTGAAGAGTTCTGCACTTTTCTTGTTTGAGGACAGAACAACAGGAATGGCGAAGTAATCCGTCTGGTTGAAAAAATTCATGAACGTATCATGCTTGATGAGAATGTATCGAGGATTCTCGACTGGGTCAAGGAACTCACGAAGACAGCGGATGAAGAGGGTATTCTCTTCGGCTGTCAGATTGGAACATGTTACGAATAGCATACCTTCATTGTCGTCTTGAACGTCAATACTTACATTCTTTAGCGATGACTTTATCAGTCGTTCGTGGGCAAGTGACTCCAATATGATGATGGCAATCTGTTTCATTACGTTGCCTACTGTTCCTGTCTTGAGAAATGTTCTTCCTCTTTCTATCAATGTGACAATGCATGCTGCAATGTATATGAGAAACAATACAGGATACTTGATGAGTGCACTAGACAAAGTCAAGCCGATTGTGGACAGAATGCCTAATGCTGTGTATAAGCTATACAAGCTACTTGTATATAAAAGACATCTTGTGGTGTAGCGTTGTACCTGCACACCAGTCTTCATGCCGATTTTCTTTTTTCCGCTATAGCCATTGTACAGACCATCGTTCCACCATTGACGTGTCTTGTCACGATCAATGGCAAGTGCCTTTGTGTCCCTCTGATGCTTCATAAGCAGCATCTTCATGGCAATTTCTTTCTCTCTGTCATTTATGAACGGCTTGTCCCAGTTGAACGAGTTTATTCGTTCCAGTCCCGACATTATCTCGTGCTTGCCGTGGTATGACGGAGCTTCATATCCCTTGAACCTTGTGAAGAGCTGTTCGAGGTCGTAGGTGTAGCATCTGTAGTCGTCCAGTACGTCATCCGTGAGTGTCTCGGTGTCGCTTATGTTGAAGATGTCGTACGATGCAAGATGCCAAATGTTTGACACCTTGTCGGGATTATTCCTGTCAATGCGGATGGCACGTCCTCGCATCTGGTTTGATAGCATGTACGAACTGACGGTGCTTGACAATATAAGTGAATTGATGGACGGTGCATCCCAGCCTTCGCCGAGGAGAGCGTGCGTTCCGACGAGAACGGTGATGTCGCCTGCGTTGAACATCTCTGTTACGAGACTCACTATCTGGTTTCTTGCGTTCTCCTTCGGTGTTACCTTGACGAAACTCTCAAACTCGCCATATCGGGTGATTGCAATGCTGTCGGCAGTGATGCCATTGCGCTCAAGCAACTGGCGTAGTCTGTCTGCTTTCTCAGCAGGCAGCACAATGAGCGAACCGCAGAGTATGCCAATACTTATGGTACTTCCAAAGTTGTCGGTCAACTTCTTCCATATCGGTACTACGCCCATGCCAGTACAACCAAGGTCATCATGTCTTATACGGTCGGTGAGGATTACCATACGTAGCTTGTCGTGCAGTTCATCGTTCTCAAGATGTACGATGTCAATGATTGCGTCCAGTTTACCAAGGCTACCCGCTATCTGTCGTTTTACCTTTGTGTTGCCGCTCAATACGACCTTATTGTTCATCACCAGTCCGAGACGTTTGGCTGTGTTGAAGTAGTGCTCCTTTTGTGTCTCGAACGGAACGAAGTATTCTTCTTTGGATGTTATCAGTCCGTTGAGGAATGTGGCTGCCATCTTCACGTTGAACGTAGGTAGCTCTTTCTGTTTGGCATCGAATAGGTCAAGGAACGTTTGTGGCACCTTGTGTCCTGTGCTTGCAAGCAGTGATGCGATTGACACGTAGAAATCTGGTGCTTCGAATATACGTTCCACGTCCTCGTCATTTGCACGGAAGAATGTCAATTGACTGAGTTGTGATAGCAGTTCAGCATCGTTCCGCAACATCATGATTAGTGATTGCACATTCTCGTAGTACTGTTCAATGAAACGCAGTTCGTTCTTCTTGAGCTGAGTGACGTACACGAAATCCTGATGAGGGCACAGGTCGCCGTTCTTCACGAGTTCGGGGATGGAAATGACCTCGTCAATCTCTCCGCACAGTTCCTGATACCTGTTCCATTCGCCCATGTCGGCATCGTATGGAGGGGTAGCCGTCAGCGCAAGCGTCTGCTCTGGTCGCAGATGCTCGTTAAGGTACGTCAGAGCCTTCCACCATTCCTTACGCAGATGGTGGGCTTCGTCAAAACAGAGTAACTTTACTTTAGTTTTCTTTAGCGTACCGATTATCTCTTCTGCTTTCTCTTGCTTGAAACGTGCGGACGATGTGATGGAGTAAGCCTCTTCCTCTTGCAGGTCGTCATCTTCATCTTTTGGTTCGGTGTTCTCCTCCTCTTCGCCACAAAATGCAGCAAGGAGAGCTTGATACGTTATGATAGTGATGTAGCCGGGTTTTCTTACATCGGTGGAGACCATACCGTGGTTCTCCTCATTGAGAAACGATGAACAGATGCGTTCCCTCCATTGTGTCTTGATGGTATTTGTCGGGCATAGGATTAATGCAGGCTGACCAATACGTGCAATGACTTCTATGCCAAGGGTAGTCTTTCCTGCCCCTGGTGCTGCAACCACATGAAGTTTGTTGTCACGAAGATGAAAGTCAAGGTCATCCAGAATTCTCTGTTGATAGCTCCTCCAGTTACCATTGAAGTGAAGCACACTGTTTACTGCCATTTTCCTATTTCGTTGTTAAGTATTCAGTTTGATGAATATTCAAAGTGATTGCAAAGTTAGTGAAAATATACAATAAATCGCTTATGCTGCTATTTGAAAGTGCTCACACTTATTCTTCTGAGTAGTAAAAAAGTTACCATGCTTGCAATCGCAAACATGGTAACTTTTTTATCTTTTAACTTTTAATTCTTAACTTTTAACTCCTGCGAAGCAGGTTACTCTCTCCTTTCCTTGTCCGTACCCATTGTGTTTCTGCCGCCATATACGCTGAAACGGAAGATGGCGCTCACGAGGGCATACTGATAGATGGAGTTGTTCTGTGAGTCGATACGCTCAAATGCGGTTTCCTGACGGCTGATGTTGGTCTGGCGATGCAGGATGTCGAACATTTCGGCTTTCAGGGTCAGGGCCTTGCCCTGAAGGAATGACTGGGAGATGGAAGCGTTCCACACAAGTTCATTGGTGTTCAGGTTTTCGTCAGAATAGCCTCGGCGACTGTTCATCTTGATGTCGGTGGCAATCTGAGTGCCCCAAGGCATGTTCCATTGGAATGTTGCACCGTAAGAGAAACGGTAGATGTCCGGGTTGGTAACCTCGGTAATGTTGTTGCTTGTGTGGTTAAGACTGAAGTCCCCCTTCAGTTCGGCATATACTATCTCGTTGCGGAATGATGTGCTGAGTCCTGTGTTGAGCCATGTGCTGCCAGTGATGGACTTAAGGTCTTCGTCTGCATGATCCTTGTCATTGTAGAATCCTACTCTGTGGTTGTAGCCCATGCCGAAGTGACCGCCAGCATTAAACAGCTTCTTTGCACCGATACCCGTGTTGATTCCTGCTCCAGCACCTGTGTTCCAGTTACCGTCGATGTTCATCGGCATGGTGAGCTGCGAACCATCGCCGTAGTATATGGTCTTGTTGCTGATACTGTTCTGCGTCATGTTGAAGTTACCCCAGAACCACATACCTCTCTGTGGCTCTGGTTTGTAGGAGTTGAAGTTTACGTTCACTGTGTGTGTGAACGCAGGTTTGAGTTCGCTGTTACCACTTGTCTTGTACAGAGGACTGGAGTCATCAACGATGTCGAGCAGGTTGGTCATTGACGGCTGCTGTGTGCGTCCCTGATATCTTATTCGGAGGTTGGTCTTCTTGTCGAAGTTCCACTTCATGTTGGCACGTGGCGATATATTGACCACACTGCGCTTAGTGTCAGGGTACGACTTATCCATATACCTGTAGTTGAGTACAGTGTGCTGTGGAAAGACATCAACGCCTGCGTTGATGTTGTAGTTTTCACGTACACGTCGGAACTGGAGACTGATAATCTGGTTGTAGTTCCTGTACTCGGCGAACTTACACAGTGCGGTAGTGTCTCTCAGTGTGTGCTGGAGGTTCTCCATCGCATTGAGTACAGAGCCTATGTCGTAGCGGTTTGTCGCGATTGCATCGTGGAGGTCTTGGAATGCATCAGAGTCATACACGTATGCTTGTTGGTCACTCTTGTTGTAACCGTAACGGTAGCTGTACATGAACTGGAGGTATGTACGGTCGGCTATCGGCTCGTTGTATGACACCATCATACGGATGTTGTAGTTCGTCTCAGGCGTGTTGTAGTATCTGTTGTTGTGCGTGTTTGTGTGTTTCACCGTGTTACTTCCTTCTTCCTCTACACGCTGATACACGTTGGCAGCCGACATTGACTCATTCTCGTTCTTGTTGTAGTTGCCGATGAAGCGTATGGTGAGGTTGCGTCCCTTGTTGTTGAACTTGCGGTTGTATTGCAACTCCATTTTTGCTTCTGTACTCTTGCCTAATGACTGTCTGCGGTTGATGTTGGCTGTCTTCATTGTTGCCATAAGCATATCGAGCACAGAATCGGCAGACATTGTTGTGCCTGCCATGATATTGTCGATGGCAGACTCATTATAGTCAAGTGCATCAGCCGTAATGTTGTTAGGATTGGTGTTGTACGATGCCGAGCGACTGTTGCCTCTACCACGATTGCGTGTGTATTTGAATTCAGGACGGAAAAGCACATTGGTCATGGTGTCTGGTTTCCACTCGAACTTGGCATTGGCATTGACACCGATGTTGCTCTGGTAGTTGAATCCACGCTGCTCTCCGTACTTGCCTTCTTTCCTCACGAGGTATTCTGTGCTTGACTCGTTCAGCACGTCGCTGCCGTTGTGGTTGAACATGACGCTACCCTCGGATGTGAGCTTCTCACGTGTGTCGGTAATGTTCATACCTATACGTTTGTCGGAGCGCAGACCGTTGTTCCATCCCCATCGGTTAGGTGTGTTGCGGGCATTGCCGATGAGCGACACCTTTGTTGTCTCGTTGAAACGGTTAATCATGGCACGTGAGTTGTACCTGTGTTCTGTTCCGCCACCGAGGTTCACGTTGCCGAACCATCCGTTGTTCATATCCTTCTTCACACTGAGGTCGAGCACCGTCTCCTCCTCACCATCGTCGATACCCGTGATGCGTGCCATGTCACTCTTGCGTTCATACGCCTTGATGTTGGCAATCATGTCAACAGGTATGTTCTTCATTGCCGTCTCCATATCGTTGAGGAAGAACTCCTTTCCGTTGAGGAGAATCTTAGTCACTTCCTTACCGTTGATGGTAATCTTACCGTTCTCGTCAACCTCTGCACCAGGAAGAAGCTTGAGGAGAGCCTCAAGCGTAGAACCTTCGGGCACACGGTAAGCCGCTGTGTTGAACACGAGCGAGTCGCCACTCACCTGCACCTTAGCGGCTGCGGCAGATACGACAGCCTCCTTGAGGAGACGATCGTCGCTGCCCATCCTGATGTTTCCTAAATCAATCTGCTTACCTTTTTTGTTATTCAGATTCACGTCCACAAAGACAGGCATATAGCCGATGAAAGTAACCTTCAGCGCATAGTGTGCCTTCTTCACTCCGTTGAGAGCGAATGCACCCTGTCTGTCGGCAGCTATTCCCTGCACGAAAGCACTGTCAGGCAATGATAGCAACTGGACGGAAGCTCCTTCCACGCTCTCATTTGTCTCACCGTCAATTACTGTTCCCTTAATGTCAAATTTGGTTTGTGCTGTGGCATAAGCACACGATAGCATCAGCAAGATAAATAAGCGAAATGTTGATGTCATGCGAATTGTTATCCCGTTAAATTGTTTGAAAATGCTTTTAGTAAAAAAACTGTTTATATGATTTGTGTGCATTATTAGATTACATTGTATCATATTAGTTTAATGCCACCCTCATTTTTTTACTACGCGTAACAGATTTTTTATGTACGCAAAGTCACTACTTATCTAAAACACAGAGGGCACAGAGGATACTGAGAAGCGGAGCGACAACGAAGGAACGACGTAAGTACAACGAAGGAACAACGTACAAACGATAGTCAATGATGAGTAAATAATGAGGAATGAGAAACGAGAAAATATATCTAACGAGTAACTAAGCGAAGCGATCTTACTGACCAAAGGATAATAATTACTCATTACTAACTGCTAATTACTAATTATTCATTACTCATTGCCCATTATTCATTACTCATTATTAACGTGAACACTTTTAATTCTTAACTTTTAACTTTTAACTCCAAAGGTAGGTTTCTACTGCGATTTATCACAAGAAAGCGGGTTTTATCTTAATTTTTATCACAAAAAGTGCAAAAAAACGGATAAAAGTGTTCTCCGTTCAAAATATTTGCGTACATTTGTAGCGCAATACAAAAAATAATCACGAATAAATCATTTGTATGACTAATTTAATTAACATTCTACTCGTGGTCGTCAGACTAGTCATTATCGTCAAGAAGATAACTTGTCGTAAGAGTGGGTGCGTATTTATGTAGTCATGATTTGAAACATATGTGAACCTTTCTTACGAACAGTGAGAGAGGTTTTTTTTGTCCAATACAAACTGAGAAACTTCACCCTCACCTATAGGAGGACTGGAGAGAATACTGATAACAAAAAATAAGTCAAGATATGAAACATCCATTACGCAGCGCTGTCTGCACAGAAGGTCGCCGTATGGCTGGAGCACGTGCTCTGTGGGTTGCCAACGGTATGAAGAGAGAGCAGTTCGGTAAACCGATTATTGCCATTGTCAATTCATTCACACAGTTTGTGCCTGGTCACACTCATCTCCATGAGATTGGTCAGATTGTCAAGGCTGAGATTGAGAAACTCGGATGCTATGCAGCGGAGTTCAACACTATCGCCGTGGATGACGGTATTGCAATGGGACATGATGGTATGCTCTATTCACTTCCTTCACGCGACATCATCGCTGACTCTGTGGAGTACATGGTCAATGCTCACAAGGCTGATGCCATGGTGTGCATCTCTAACTGTGACAAGGTCACTCCGGGTATGCTCATGGCTGCTATGCGTCTCAATATCCCTGCCGTGTTCGTGTCTGGAGGTCCAATGGAGTCACACAAACTCAATGGTGAGAATGCAGACCTTATCACAGCCATGATTAAGGGTGGTGACCCTACCGTGAGCGACGAGGAACTTGCAAAGGTGGAAAGCATGGCTTGTCCTGGTTGCGGTGCCTGCTCTGGTATGTTCACAGCTAACTCCATGAATTCGCTCACTGAGGCTCTCGGTCTCAGTCTCCCGGGCAATGGTTCTATTCTTGCAACTCACGTCAACCGTATTCAGCTCTTCAAGGATGCTGCAAAGATTATCGTCAAGAATGCACTTGCATACTACGAGGACGGCGACGAGAGTGTTCTCCCACGTTCAATAGCAACACGTCAGGCATTCCTCAATGCCATGACACTCGATATTGCAATGGGTGCATCAACTAACACAGTCCTTCACCTCCTTGCCGTGGCACAGGAGGCAGAGGTTGACTTCAAGATGTCGGACATCGATGCTCTCAGCCGCAAGGTACCATTCCTCTGCAAGCTTGCTCCAAACTGGCAGAAGTATTCAATTCAGGAGGAGAACCGTGCAGGTGGTATTCTCGGTATCCTTGGCGAGCTTGCAAAGGGCAATCTTCTTGACCTTACAGCAAAGCGTGTGAATGGTGCAACTCTCGGTGAGGATATAAAGAAATACAGCATCACTGGTGACACTATCGACCCAGAGGCTGACCGCATCTACCACTCTGCTCCAGCAGGCAAGTTCTCTAATGTGATGGGGTCACAGAACACACGTTGGGAGTCACTTGATACAGACCGTGAGAACGGATGTATCCGTGACATTGAGCACGCCTACACAAAGGATGGTGGCTTGGCAGTCCTCTTCGGTAACATAGCACAGGACGGTTGTGTAGTCAAGACTGCAGGTGTAGCTCCAGAGCTCTGGCACTTTGAAGGTCCAGCAGTAGTATTCGACTCACAGGAAGATGCCTGCGAAGGAATCCTCGGTGGCAAGGTGAAGAAAGGCGACTGCGTGGTCATCACGCACGAAGGACCTAAGGGTGGTCCTGGTATGCAGGAGATGCTCTACCCAACATCATACATTAAGTCAATGCACATGGGTAAGGAATGTGCCCTCATCACCGACGGTCGTTTCTCTGGTGGTACATCAGGACTCTCTATCGGTCACATCTCACCTGAGGCTGCTTCAGGCGGTAACATCGGCAAGATTAAGGATGGCGACATCATCGTCATCGATATCCCAAGCCGTTCAATCAACGTGAAGCTCTCAGACGAGGAACTTGCAGCACGTCCACAGCAGCCTCTCAAGCGCAACCGTGTCGTTTCAAAGGCTCTCCGTGCCTACGCCCAGTCCGTCGCAAGTGCCGACAAGGGTGGAGTGAGAATAATTGAGTAAAGGATGGCCCCCCGTCCCCCAAAGGGGGCGGCCTCCGGATAGCGGGCAAACAATAATATAACAAATAATAATATTCCTCTAAATGTAATGTGCATGTCAGCCGGATGGCATGCCCCCTTCGGGGGTTAGGGGGCTTGAGGTCTATGGTTAAAATTTCAGGTGCAGAGGCTATGATGCGTTCATTGGAGCATGCCGGGGTAAATGTACTCTTCGGCTATCCAGGTGGTGCAATCATGCCAACATTCGATGCACTTTATGATCATAAAGAGACGCTTCATCATATCCTCGTTCGTCACGAGCAGGCAGCAGTACATGCTGCACAGGGATATGCTCGAGTAAGCGGAAAGACAGGATGCTGTATCGTTACTTCAGGTCCTGGCGCAATGAATACAATTACTGGTATTGCAGACGCAATGGTCGATTCCACTCCTCTCGTTGTCATCTGCGGTCAGGTGGGAGCAGGTATGCTCGGTACTGACGCCTTTCAGGAGGTGGATGTGGTTGGTGTGACACAGCCAATATCCAAGTGGAACTATCAGATTCGCCGTGCCGAGGATATCGCTTGGGCTGTTGCACGTGCATTCTATATTGCAAACAGCGGTCGCCCGGGCCCTGTCGTTCTTGATTTTACAAAGAATGCACAGACGGCAATGATTGACTACGAGCCACAGGTCGTTGACTTTATCCGTAGTTACAATCCTGCTCCTCAGCCTGCAGAAGGCACAATAGAGAAGGCTGCAGACATGATTAACAAGAGCGTTAAACCATTCATGCTTGTCGGCCAGGGTGTGGAACTTGCAGGTGCACGTGAGGAACTTCTTGAGCTCTGCGAGAAGGCGCAGATTCCTTTCGGAACAACATTCCTCGGTCTGTCTGCCGCTCCAACTGAGCATCCTCTTAACATGGGACGACTCGGTATGCATGGTAATCTCGCTCCAAACGTGATGACCAATCAGTGTGACCTCCTCATTGCTGTCGGTATGCGTTTTGACGACCGCGTTACGGGTAATCTCAAGACATACGCCAAGCAGGCAAAGATTATCCACTTTGAGATTGACCCATCAGAGATAAACAAGAACGTGAAGGTTAATCTATCCGTTCTTGGCAACTGTAAGCAGACACTTGCAGAGGTAAACAAGTTCGTTGAGCCAGCCACACGTCCATCATGGATTGATGGCTTCAAGCCATACGCAGACAAGGAATACTCTAAGGTTATCAATCCTGCACTCAATCCGACAGAAGGACCACTCCTCATGGGGGAGGTAGTACGCAAGGTTAGCGAGGCTGCAAATAACGAAGCAATCCTTGTGACAGACGTAGGTCAGAACCAGATGTTTGCATGTCGCTACTTCAAGTTCACAAAGCCACGTTCCGTTGTCACTTCTGGTGGATGCGGTACTATGGGCTTCGGTATTCCTGCTGCCATCGGTGCTACCTTCGGTGCTCCTGATCGTACGGTATGTATGTTTGCAGGTGACGGTGGTTTCCAGATGACTATTCAGGAACTTGGAACAATCATGGAACAGCAGTGCCCAGTGAAGATGATTATGCTTAACAACAACTTCCTCGGCAACGTACGCCAGTGGCAGTATATGTTCTTCAACAAGCGTTACTCATTCACTCCGATGACTAACCCAGACTATGAGAAGATAGCTGCTGCATACGGCATCCCATGCAGGACGGTCGTTGACCGTAAGGACCTTGACTCTGCCATCCGCGAGATGCTTGATACCGATGGACCATTCTTACTACAGTGTGCTATCAAGGAAGAAGAGAATGTATTGCCAATGACTCCTCCAGGCGGTAACGTCGATGAGATGCTGTTGGAAGTAAAATAGCCCCCTACCCCCCGAACTTAGCGAAGCGGTCTCTCTGACCGCAGGGAAGAAACAATGGGGGACTGCCGTTCGGAATCACCGAAGGGAACAATATCAGGGCTAATTGAAATAAAGGACAAAGTTATCTTTATGGAAAAAGAAAAGAAATATGGTGCCGCAGAATGCGGTGATTGCAATACTTGCGGTAAGTGTGACGACAAACTTGAGGAGGCAAGCGAGATGCAGAGCTTCAACGAGGCTGTGCGTGAGGCGGCAGCTATTGACCGCAACTCGTTTGAGAAGAACCTTGCCCGTGAGCGTAAGGCAACACTTGCACACGATGCACAGAAGGGTAGTCAGCACGAGACATTCACACGTAATGCTGTAGCACGTCCTTCGATGGCAGGACATGAGGGTGCGCTCCTCGACCACGACGGTCTCACTCTCTACACACTCATCATTTACTCAGAGAACTATGCCGGTATTCTTAATCAGATTACTGCTGTGTTCACTCGTCGTCAGGTGAACATCGAATCGCTCAATGTTTGTTCATCAAGCACTCCGGGTGTACACAAATATACTATCACTTGCTATTGTAAGCAGGAGATGGCAGAGATGCTCACCAAGCAGATTGAGAAGAAGATTGATGTGCTTCAGGCAAATTGTTTCGTGGATGACGAGATATTCATCCTTGAGACTTCTCTACTCA
>R24__coassemble_1232_pt1 | contig 14321 bp, 11 predicted proteins | sample R24__metabat2_low_PE_026 | metagenome-assembled genome bin R24
AATACAATACAATACAATACAATACAATACAATACAATACAATACAATACAATAAATGTAGCTAAACACCCACAAATATATTCCGTGACGAAGTCCGTGATATAGTCAACTCAAGGTTGTATCACGGACTTTGTCGTGTTTTGACAGTGTTGTATGGAATAGAAATAATAACCCGTAAATAACAATAAAACAATGAAACGTATTTTATGTTTGTTGATAATAGTCTGTGGAATATTATCATCGCGTTGCGTTTTTGCGCAGTCGCTATCATTTACAAAAGAAGAGAAGAATGTCATAAAAAAGCGTAATGGTGCTTTGGGACAGTCAACTCAGATTGTTTGTGAGGATGCCTTAGCATCTATTCGAATCAAGTATCGTGTCGCGAGCAAGGATAAAGAGCACCTTGCTAAATTGATATATGATAGAGAATGTCGAAAACTTGCTCACAACTACATTGAAAACAATCCTATACAACGCATGAAGGAAAAGATGCGCATCGACAGTCTGTTCCAAGATTCGATAGATGCCTTGCTTATTCCCTATAATCATGACATTTCGGGCAAATGTATTAGTATGGCTCTGCAATTTTCCGATAATCTGAAGTTGAATAGCAAGAAACGCAAATTTCTTATGGATAAGGCACTTTCTTTTGCACGTAGGAAACGTCAGAATCCAACAGCCATGTTCGCAAAGGAAGAAATGGATGCCTTGAAGAAAACTCTCAGTCGTAATCAGATAGAGTATGTCCTCAATGAAAAGAATCGACTGGCAGCAAGTGTGAGTGCATGTCAGATATGGAATGATTTGGAAAAGACGAAACTGACGGTTGAACTTGATAGCGCAAATCAAATGTATCTGCTTAATAAGTTTTTTTTATTGGATATGATGTATCATGATTACTATGTAGGTGATGACGAGACCATGAGAAACAATCTTGAAGAACTCTACAAGCATCGTCCTGACGGCATCAGGATGCACGAGGCGTTAAACACACGTAAGCGTGTGAATGCAGAGGCAAAGGAAGAAAAGAAGAAAAGGGTAAGCAATACGTATGCATGGTGACGTGTTGCTCCTGATTAATAACTCTAATAACAAATAAAAACAAAACAAACTATGAAGAAAAGATTACGTAAGTGTCTTACGTTTATCGCTTTGCTGACAATGGCAACCTCCATGTCAGCACAGCAGAACTATGATGACATGCGTCTTGCCGTAGATGTGTTGAAAGGTAAGGAAACGACACATGACAAGACTTGGGCTGTTGGTGTACTTGAAGATGCACTCAACACGGAACGTGAAGCCTTCACACTCAATGTGCTTGGTATCGCCTATCTACATGGACTTGGTGTGGAACCTGACACGGCAAAGGCAATAGCCTATATGGAGGAGTCAGGTGCCAATGGCTACAAGATGGCATATCATAACCTTGGTATGTACTACAAGTATCTTGAGCCATCAACACAGAATTTCGTGAAAGCGTATGGGACATTCCGCAAGGGAGCGGATGCAGGTTCTCCTACCTGCTGTTACAATGCAGGATTCATGCTTTACAAGGGACTTGGATGTAAGCAGGATTATACTGGAGCTGTGGAAATGTTCCGTAAGGCTTCGGTGGTAAATCATGCTCCTTCCATGTTCATGCTCGGTCTCTGCTATCGTAACGGATATGGCGTAGAGCGTGATGAGGGTGCTGCAAAGTTCCTGCTTGAACGTGCTGCAACATACGACTATCGTGATGCCATGGATGAGCTGAACAAGGTGAAGCCAGAGAATGACCCTCACCGTCATTTCGTGAACATTGATGAAACGATGGAGATTCCAGCAACTATGCCAGACATTGATCCGTATGTGCCAGACAATACAGGTGCACTTGCAGGTAAGTATCAAGGTGTACTTGTTACATACGACTGGAGTGGGCAGTATGTCATCTCAGAACGTCCACTTACTGTTGATATGCGTGAGAAGGACGGAAATGTGACTGGACTTTGGGTTGATGGCAATGACTCTGTTCTTTTCAATGCAAATGTAACACCACAGGGAGAACTTGAGTTTGATAGTACAGAAGTGGTGCTTTATGACCGCTATGCTGTGGAAAAGAAACAACTTTATCGCTTTGACAAGGCCGATATCAGTTATATGGATGAATATATCTCAGGTCAGCTCCGTCTGTATTCTATGGCAGAGCTTGAACCTGCACGTCCGATGTACTTGTGCCTCAGGCGTTGTAACTATCCGATGACAGATACTCAGAGTGATGATGACAGTAAGATTTGGGCTTATCCTAATCCTTTCAAGAGTCAGGTAACGGTCCGTTTTGAACTGGATGAACCTTGTGCATCGACTAAGATTTGTCTTTACACTCGTACAGGTGTTAACAAACAGAGTTACGATCTTGGTTCTTTGGATGCAGGAGAGCATACATATACATTCTCTCCAAACGTAACAGATGGAGTTTATGTGCTCCATGTAGTGGCTGGAGAACATCTTTATCAAACAATAATAATCCGTGAACGCTAAAAAGATGAAGAAATTTTTGGTATTTATGTTGCTATTTGTAAATTTGCAGGTGGCAATCAAGGAGCATGGCTTCATATTTAAGACTGGCACGGATGTGCTGGCGCAGGTGATGGAAAAAGGACCTGATGATTTATATACTTGCTATGAATATGATAAACTATACAGGGTTGAAATAGATGGGCATGTATATATATATATTAGTACTTATGAAAGTTCTTGGCCTTGTGGAATGGAACCTGTTGTGATAGGAAAAAAGCCAGATTCAAGTTCCGGTCCTACTTTGGATGTACAACTTCCATTAACTCCGCATAAAGAAGTAGGTGGGGATGGTAGAACGCCAAATGCCGAGGGTACTACTCCAACACCTCGGGGATCAGGTGGCGGAAATAGCAGTACTCCAAGTCAAACGTCATCTTCGTCAAGGAAACATGATGATGATTATGATGATCGCAATCAAATGGTAGAAATGATGGATGAAGATGAGATTATTAATACGCCATATAGTGATGAACCAAGAATGGACCTGGATTTCGATGATTTGCACATACCTGATATAGATTGGATTACTGGTGGTTCAGTAGGTGAACAAGGCAAAGCTAAAGCCCCTTGCCCAGATGACCCAAAAGGTTTTGATCCGGAAACTCAACCTGGTGCCTTTGAAGGCGCTGTGATGTCTGAATTGTCATATGGAAATAAAGAAACTCGTGACGACTGCAAGAAGAAATTAGTCAAAGAATACGACTGGGAGGTTGCTGATGAAGAGGCAAAGAAAATGGGCATCAAACTTCATGATGAGATAAGCGGACTTGATTGTACACTGCTTAAGAAACGTGATGGTAGCGGTTATGTATTGGCTTTTGCTGGAACAGATCCTAAAAAAAATGTTTCGTGGGATAATATTAAGCAAATTATTAATCCTTTTTCGGAATTAAAGCTCGCGGAAAGAGTTTCCGAACTTCTTGCAATAGCTCCAGATGTAAGAACTGATATTTATCAGTTTTTGTTTGGAATGGACGTTCAGTATCTTCAGGCGATGACAAATGCAATCACTTTAAAAGAAAAATTAGGAGATAATGTCGATATAACTTTTGTTGGTCACTCTTTGGGAGGTGGATTGGCTTCTTTGGCAAGTCTTGTGACGGATTGTCCTGCATTGACATATAATCCTGCAGCATTATGTCCAATGTCAAAACTTGAATTAATGTTACAAGGCTATAATATTGATTCTTCGAAAATCAATCGTTATACAATGGAAAAGGATCCAGTTTCTGGTTTCCAAAGATTTGTTAATACTTGTTTGAATAATGTTAATGAATTATTTGATTTCCCATTTTTCAATTATTGCATAGCTCAAGGTCACAATATAGATGTTGATTACGACGAAAAAATTAGTCTATGGTATAAATATAATCCAAATAATATTTTAAAGCATCATGAATGTGTTACAATTATAGATAATCTTGATTGTGATGAAATAAAATGGAGTAATAAATAATAATGAAGAAACTTGTAGTTTTATTGTTTGGAGTCTCACTTTTAGTCTCATGTAATTTAACGAATTATCTGATGAGTGATGATGATCTTGTGTGGATGTCTCCATACGAGTATGGAGATACTATCCTTTATAGATCTGCTGATAATGTCGATTCCTTGGTTATAACTGAGAAACATATTTATAATGATTATGAGTATCTTGCATCAGAAATTGGCCAAACAGAATATCATGGAACAGCTATGATTGAAGGCGAAATGTGTCACTATGGAGATTCGTTTGATGTTTCTATCTTGATACAAAAGACTGATGATGTGACTTTACGAACTAATATGTGGTTTTCAAGTAGGTCTTATACAAAGTTCTGGCAAGATGAAGTTGATCATCTCGATTCAAGACGTGTGAATGGGATTATGTATTATGACTTAGCTTGTATTGACAGCGTTGATTTGGAATGGTGTAGGCTTGTACGATCATACAACATTAAGTCCATGTTATGGAGCAAGTCAAAGGGCTTGATTCAGTATGAGTATCTGCCAACGGATTCTACACAAGGTGATGTATATACATACTACAAGAAACTTCCATACAAAGGTTCTAAAGACAATGGAAAATAAATAGTTAGTTAGCAGGTGTATCAGTAATCCTTGTGATTGCTGGTACACCATATAATTGAAGAGTAATGAAGAAGTTTGTAGTATTATTTCTTGGTGTCTCACTTCTTGTTTCATGTATTTGGAAGAATTATCTGATGAGTGATGATGACCTTGTGTGGATGTCTCCATACGAGTATGGAGATACTATCCTTTATAGATCTGCTGATAATGTTGATTCATTGGTGATAACAGATAAATATATTAGTAACGATTATGAGTTTGTTGCACATTCAATAGGCCCAACAGAATCTCATGGGACAGCTGTGATTGAAGGCAAAATGTGTCACTATGGAGATTCGTTTGATGTTTCTATCCTGACACAAAAGACTGATGATGTGACTTTACGAACATATATCCGTTTTTCTCAAAGAAATTATACAAAGTTCTGGCAAGATGAAGTTGATCATCTCGATTCAAGACGCGTGAATGGAGTTGTGTATAATGACTTAGCTTGTATTGACAGTGTTGATATGAAATGGTCAAGAATTATGCGACCATACAATATCAAGTCCATGTTATGGAGCAAGTCGAAGGGTTTGATTCAATATGAGTATCTGCCAACGGATTCCACACAAGGGGATGTATATACATACTACAAGAAGTTGCCTTACAAGCAAAAAAAGTAAGACAATACTAGGTTAATTAGGAGACGCTAAAACAGTCATACCATGCAGATTTGTTTTAGCGTCTCCTTTGTCTACCCATATCTCTCGGTTTGGAGATATGAGGGTAAATCATGTAAAATATAGTGCCTGTCAAAGTATAGACTAAGTACTGATTTATATGGGACTTTCATGACTTGTTTGTGAAGGCTATCGTGATAGTGCCTAATTGTCTTAAGTAGTCATAATTGTCTTTTCGGTATTTGCGTTATTCTGTATTTATTTGTACTTTTGCCATGAAATCAAAATCTTTAAGAGATTATGGAACAACTAAAGACATTGCCAATTGGTTTGTAGAATTTTGAGAGATTTCGTAAATAAGGATTTCTTTATGTTGATAAGACTTGACATAAACAATGCTCCCGTACTTACTGAATGTGTGTAAGTACGGGAGTATGTTTGTATGATGGGTAATGAGTTGCTTGGTTATTACTCATTACTAATTTCTCATTGCTAATTATTTGTTACTTGAGCTTTGCAAGGCATTCCTTGATACGCTTCATTGCCTCGATGATGTTCTCGTCAGATGTTGCGTAGCTCATACGGAAGCACTCAGGTGAGCCGAAGGCATCACCACCTACTGTAGCAACGTGACCTACCTCGAGGAGGTACATTGCAAGGTCAGTAGAGTTGTTAATCTTGCGACCGTCTGCTGACTTACCGAAGAAGTTTGAACACTTAGGGAAGAGGTAGAACGCTCCCTGTGGCATGTTGACCTCAAGTCCAGGAATCTCCTTAGCAAGCTTGACGATGAGGTTCTTTCTGCGCTCGAAGGCAAGACGCATGTCCTCTACACACTGCTGGTCACCAGCAAATGCTGCCTCGGCTGCCTTCTGTGATACAGAGCATGGACCTGATGTGTATTGTCCCTGAAGCTTGTTACATCCCTTAACTACCCATTCGGCAGCAGCGATGAATCCGATACGCCATCCTGTCATTGCGTAAGCCTTTGACACACCATTGATGAGTACCACACGGTCCTTGATGTCGTCGAAAGAAGCCATTGAAGCGTGCTTGCCTACGTAGTTGATGTGCTCGTATATCTCGTCTGCAATAATCATTACACGCTCGTGCTTGAGGAGCACGTTCTTGAGAGCCTCGAGTTCCTCCTTTGAATATACTGAACCTGTAGGGTTGGATGGAGAACAGAGGATGAGAGCACGAGTCTTAGGAGTGATGGCAGCCTCAAGTTGTTCAGGTGTAATCTTGAAGTCCTGCTCGATTGGAGCATCGATGAACTTAGGAGTACCCTCAGCGAGGAGAACCATCTGTGGGTAAGATACCCAATATGGAGCAGGTATGATAACCTCGTCGCCTGCGTTCACGAGAGCCATGATGGCATTACAAACAGACTGCTTTGCACCGTTAGAGCAGAGAATCTGTGATGGCTTGTAGTCAAGGCCGTTCTCTTTCTTAAGCTTTGCCACGATGGCATTCTTGAGTTCTGGATAACCAGGTACTGGGCTGTAGCGGCTCCAGTTGTCTTCTACTGCCTTGATGGCAGCTGCCTTGATGTGGTCAGGTGTGTTGAAGTCAGGTTCGCCGACACTGAGGTTGATTACATCTACACCTTGAGCCTTGAGTTCTGAACTTTTCTGCGACATTGCGAGTGTAGCAGATGGGGAAAGTCTGTTGAGACGATCTGAAAGGATTTCCATACTTGTTGTTTTGTTATTTGTTTGTTCTTGTTTTATTTTGTAAAATGTAGTGTATGTCCCATGCGCTCCTTCTTTGTGTGGAGGTAGCGTTCGTTATACTTGTTAGGTGTTATCTCGATAGGGACATTCTCTACTATCTCCAGTCCGTAGCCTTCAAGTCCTACACGCTTGGTTGGGTTGTTGGTGAGGAGACGTATCTTGCCGATACCAAGTTCACGAAGAATCTGTGCACCTACTCCGTAGTCACGGAGGTCTGGGTCGAAGCCGAGGTGGATATTTGCATCCACTGTGTCGTCGCCTCTTTCCTGGAGTACGTATGCGGCAATCTTGTTCATGAGGCCTATGCCACGACCTTCCTGTATGAGATAAACTACAGCACCCTTGCCTTCCTTCTCGATAAGTTCCATGGACTTGTGGAGCTGCTCTCCACAGTCACAACGCTGGCTTCCGAAGATGTCGCCCGTGGCACAGCTTGAGTGCATGCGAACGAGTACAGGCTCGTCCTTCTTCCATGTACCCTTGATGAGTGCGATGTGCTCGAGTCCGTTGCTCTTCTGACGGAAAGGAATGATGCGGAAGTGTCCGTATGCCGTTGGCATGTCTGCTTCCTGTCCTTTCTCCACGAGGCTCTCCTGCTGGAGACGGTAAGCGATGAGGTCTTTTATCTGTATGAGTTTGATGTCAAACTCTTCTGCTTTCTTCATGAGTTCTGGAAGACGTGCCATTGTGCCGTCAGGATTAAGAATCTCAATGAGCGCGGCTGCTGGCTTGAGTCCTGAGAGACGTGCAAGGTCAATGGCAGCCTCTGTGTGACCTGAACGACGGAGCACTCCGTTGTCCTGGGCATAGAGAGGATTGATGTGGCCTGGTCGTCCGAAGTCTGTTGGTTTGGCGTCAGGGTTACATAGCCATTGTATTGTGGCTGCGCGGTCCTTGGCACTCACACCTGTTGTGCATCCTTCCAGTTTGTCAACTGTGACTGTGAAAGGTGTGCCGAGCATGGATGTGTTGTCCTCTACCTGATGTGGCAGTTCAAGTTCCTTTGCTCTGGAGATAGTGATAGGGGCACAGAGTACGCCTCTACCTTCACGTAGCATGAAGTTTACCTTTTCAGGTGTGATGAGTTCTGCTGCTGTGATGAAGTCACCTTCGTTTTCACGGTCCTCATCATCTACCACGATGACGAATTTGCCTTGACGGAAATCCTCGAGGGCAGCCTCTATGTTGCTGAATGTATTATTTGCCATTTATTGCTATTTTTAGATTATCACCAGTTTTCATTATATGTCTCATGTCATTTCGCACTCTTCGCCAGAAGCGGAATGAATGGTAATCGACTATCGGCATATGATTGAGGTCGGCTATGACCTGTCGCTTCTTTGAGTTGGACAGCATGTCAACGAGATAGTCAATTTTATCGCATATAGCCTTTATGTCTTCTGAGTCTGCCCTGCCAAGGTAAAGCTTGACGTAGTAGCTCAGTCTCTTTAGCTTCTTGTCCTTTAGGTACTGTCGGCAACAGCTGTTAAGCTCGTCTATTAGTTTCTCCGCATATTCGTAGTCAGGGTCATTGATGATGACTTCCTTTATGCGGATGTTGCGCTTCTGTCGGATACCGAGCAGCTTGCGGAAGAACTCACGGTAGGCATCCATGTTGAACACGGCAGAGTCGTTGTTTGACTTGACTGTGAGGAACAGACCTATCGGAGCAAGGATTATGGTACTGAGCCATACGCCCATTTCCACTGGTATTGCGCCTTCTCTTCCGAGTTTCACACCTGCCGTATTGACGATGTAGTAGAAGATGAAGATAAGTACCGATGCCACAACTGGCATTCCGAGTCCTCCCTTGCGGATGATGGCTCCGAGTGGTGCTCCGATAAAGAAGAACATGAGGCAGGCGAGTGACATGGATATCTTCTGGTAAATCTCTGCCCAGTAGCTACGCATGAACCATTCGCTCACGTACATGGAGTTCTCTTGGTATGATGTACGGAATTCTGCTGATTGTACCTTCTGCATGGCGTTGAGCAGAATCTGCTGTTGCTTTACCGAGCCTAAACGATTGAAAATGGTGTCGAAGTCTATCGGCTCGTTCTTTGCAAGTGTCTTTGCCTTGCTTCTGCCTTGCTTCTGCCTTGCCTCTGCCTTGCTGGCTGGTTCTGTCGCCATGTCATCACGGCTGTAGTTGTAGAACATCGATGTGCCGTAGATACTGTAATCGCGCTTTGACTCCTCGTATATTGCTCGTCCAAGGCTGTCACATTGTGCCTCCTTATCCTTGATACTCACGAGCATCTGACCTATTGTCTGCACTTTGGCATAGTCGTCGTAAGTGTCTTCGCTGAGTAACGTAAGGCTTGTGTCAAAGTCTATGATGAAATGCTTCTCCACGAATGTCTCCCTACGGTAAGGAACGTTGGAACGTCCCTGCTGGAATCCTGTGTTGTCGGTATTCTCAAACTGAGTACCGTTGTACAGATGCAGGAGCAACTGCTGTTTTGTCGAACTTGTCTGGAGCAGAGCTGAGTCGGCTATGATGATGTGAGGATTGCTCGTACCCGAAGCAAAATTGTAAATCATCACGTTGTAGAGCATACCCGTCTCCTTGTTCTTCTTTCCCACGTATATGTTGTTGCCGCGGATGCCTGAGTAGAACACGCCTTCAGGAATCTCCAGCTCAGGCGACTTCAGCTCTATGGAGTGGTAGAGTACCATGAACTTGCTGTCAGCATCTGGTACGACTACGTTCTGGAAGTAGAATGATATTCCCGACACGATGATTGCAACAATCATTATCGGTCTGAGTGCTCTGAAGAGTGTGATGCCTGCCGCCTTTATGGCAAGTAGCTCAAGTCGTTCGCCTATGTTACCCATTGATATGAGTGAGGCGAGGAGGACAGCGAGAGGCAGGGCTACAGGAACGAGGATAAGGGTGGCGTACCAGAAGAACTTTACGAGTACGAAGAACTCAAGTCCCTTACCTACAAGGTCTTCGATGTAACGCCATGAGAACTGCAACAATACGACAAAAAGACTGATGCTGAATGTACCGAAGAACAGCGTCAGAAAGTTTTTGAGTATGAAAATATCTAACTTTTTTATGAATCGCATTGCCTGTATATGAAAGTCGATTTTAAGAGGGGGACCGATGTGGCAAATGCCGAGTAACGTATGTCCTGTTTCAATTCTTTTGGGCTTTTGCAGGCGTTCCCTCTTTTTTCAAGGTGCAAATGTACGCATTTTTGCTGAGGAAAGAAGTATGAAGTAAGAAGAAATTATTAAATAGGTGATATTTGCTTGCTATATGCACTCTTTCTCCTTTTTTTTTGCTAACTTTGTACCCAAATTTGATAATTTATGATAACAGCAGAACAACTTAAAGATGTGGTGGAGCGTACTGAGGCTCTCCATCGTTATCTCGCCATCGACGAGAAACTTATTCAGGTGGAAGAGGAACAACTCCGTACTCAGGCTCCAGGTTTTTGGGATGATGCAAAGGCTGCCGAGGCACAGATGAAGAAGGTCAAGGACCTTCAGAAGTGGATTGACGGCTACAAAGAGATAAAGTCGGCGACTGATGATCTTGAGGTTGCCTTCGACTTCTACAAGGACGAAATGTCAACTGAAGAGGAGGTGGACGAATACTACCGTACTGCCATCCAGCTTATTGAAGACCTCGAACTCAAGAATATGCTCCGTGAGGAGGCTGACGGTATGGATGCCGTTCTCAAGATTAACGCAGGAGCGGGCGGTACAGAGGCACAGGACTGGGCAAGCATGCTCATGCGTATGTACCAGAGATGGGCAGAGGCACACAAGTATAAGGTGACTATCAGCAACTTCCTCGATGGTGATGAGGCTGGTATCAAGACGGTTACTATGGAGATTGAGGGCGACCAGGCTTACGGATTCCTCAAGGGTGAGAATGGCGTACATCGTCTTGTTCGTGTATCTCCTTATAACGCACAGGGCAAGAGAATGACATCTTTTGCATCTGTCTTTGTCACTCCGCTCGTTGACGACTCCATTGAAGTCGTAATTGACAAGAGTAAGATTAGTTGGGACCTCTTCCGAAGTGGTGGAGCTGGTGGACAGAACGTCAACAAGGTGGAGACAGGTGTTCGCCTCCGTTACCAGTATGTTGACCCAGATACAGGTGAGGAAGAAGAAATCCTTATCGAGAATACCGAGTCACGTAAGCAGTTGGAGAACCGTGAGAATGCTCTCCGTCTCCTTCGTTCACAACTCTACGACCGCGCTCTTCAGAAGCGTATGGCAGAACAGCAGAAGGTTGAGGCAGGTAAGAAGAAGATAGAATGGGGTAGCCAGATTCGTTCGTACGTCTTTGATGACCGCCGTGTGAAGGATCATCGTACTAACTATCAGACAAGTGATGTTGGCGGTGTGATGGATGGTAAGCTCGACGAATTCATCAAGGCATACTTGATGGAGTTCTCGGGAAAATAAGAGCCCCCTCCCGACCTCCCCTGAGGGAGGAGAGGGATATACCATAGGGACATTATACTGAACTGTGGAATAACAAGATAAGGGCTGTTTTAACGGAATAATTAACGAACGATGTAACATCTTTACTCCCCCCTACGGGGGAGACAGAGGGGGGGCCTCTATTATGCATACAGAAATAGAACGTAAATTTCTTGTGGTGGGAGAGTACAAGCATCTGGCTTATTCCCATTCACATATTGAGCAGGGATATATGGCAACGGAGGCAGGCAAGACCGTTCGCTTCCGTATTCGTGATGATAAGGCTTATCTTACCATCAAGGGACCTTCGACCAATGGCGGATTGTCGCGTTATGAGTTTGAGACAGAGATTCCTTTGGATGATGCCCATGAACTCATGAAGCTATGTATGCCTGGACGCATCAACAAGAATCGTTGGCTCATCAAGAGCGGTAATCATACGATAGAGGTTGACGAGTTCTTTGATGAAAACGAGGGACTTGTCATGGCAGAGATAGAACTTGGCTCAGAGGATGAGGCGTACGAGAAGCCTGATTTCCTCGGCGAAGAGGTAACGGGTGACAAGCGTTACTATAACCGTCACCTTATGTTGCATCCGTATAAGACGTGGTAAGACCCACCCTAACCCTTTTGACCTCCGTCGAACAGGGCACTGTTCTCCCCTCATTTCGGGACAGAGAGACATTTAGTCTCTCTTCTGCGCCCTCATTCGCCTATAGGGAGGGAACAAGATACTCCGAACGCTAATAATCAGCGAACAAGGAAACTCAGTCCCCTCCCTGTAGGGAGGGTTAGGGTAGGTCAGTGTTAATGCTTAAATTAGTAACTCCTTCTCCTCCCCCACGGGGAGGTCGGGAGGGGACCGTAATTATTATGCGTAAGAATATTTTTACAACAATAATCTCTTTGGTGGTTATTGTGCTTAGCGTGATTCCTATTCCAGAGGTTCCGCAGCTTGATGGCGTGCCATTGATTGACAAGTGGGTACACTTCGTGATGTATGGAAGCGTGGCTACAGCCATGTGGATAGATTTGTTCTTTGTACGCAAGGAACGAGTGTTGACTCCGCTATTCAATGCATCGGCGATTTTTTATCCTGTGATGCTTGGTGTTATGATGGAATTTGTTCAACTCTATCTTATTCCTTGCCGTAATGGGGATTCGTTAGATGCTGTTGCCAATGCTCTTGGTTGCTGTCTTGGCAACATAATATGTCTTGCTTTCTATTATTTCCTTTATTATAGGAAAAATAAGGATAAACTCAAGTTGGGTTAAAGTATTGACTAAGTACTGACTCGCATAAGAGTTAAAAATTAAAAGTTAAGAGTTAAAACTCTTTTCATCCTATAAGCTTACTCTTTTTTCTCTAAGGTGTTCATTGGGAAAACCTTAAAGGAATAGGATAAAAACAAAAAACATGGGAGTTAATAGCTAACATGCCTGTGTTCCGGATGGCATTCCTCCCTCAGGGGAGGTTAGGAGGGGGCCGCCCTCATTTTACACGAACGATACACAATTTAATTTAATACGACGGATATGCATACAAGAGAAAATTTTGGAAGTAGACTGGGAGCAATCCTTGCTGCGGCTGGCTCGGCGGTCGGTCTTGGCAACGTGTGGAGATTCCCTATCATCACAGGTCAGAACGGTGGTGCGGCATTTATAATCATTTATATTGCCTGCATCCTATTGCTGGGACTTCCAATCATGATTAGCGAATTTCTTATCGGACGTCACACACATTCAAATACGGCAGGAGCATATCGTATCCTGTCAAACGGAAACGCATGGAAATGGGTGGGACGACTTGGGGTGTTCACGGGTTGGTTCATTCTCTGTTATTATGCCGTCGTGGGTGGCTGGACAATTCATTATACCTATCTTTCAGCCGCAAACGCATTCAAGGATGTTGAGGCTTCAGAATATGGTAATATATTTGAGGGTTTTGTGTCAAATCCTTATCTTCCTGTTCTTTGGCTATTCCTTTTCATGGGAATTTCACACGTTGTGATAACACGTGGTGTACAGTCAGGTATCGAGAAATTCTCAAAGATAATGATGCCAACGCTCTTTATCATCGTCATTCTCCTTGTGGTGTGTTCAGTCATGCTTCCGGGAGCAGAAAAAGGAATAAAGTTCATACTTGTTCCTGATTTCTCAAAGGTTACGAGCGGGGTGGTTCTTCAGGCGATGGGTCAGGCTTTCTTTTCTCTATCTCTCGGAATGGGTTGCCTATGTACATACGCCAGTTATTTTGAGAAGTCAACGCCTCTTGCTAAGACAGCCTTGAACGTGTCTGTCATAGATACATTGATAGCGATAATGGCGGGATTCATCATCTTCCCGTCCATCTTCAATATAGGAATGAATCCTGACGAGGTAGGAATGGGTGCAAGCCTCACGTTCATATCTCTTCCAAATGTCTTCCAGAAAGCATTCGGAGACGGTTCGCTCGTTGCGTGTATCTTCTCAGTCATGTTCTATTTCCTACTCTTTGTGGCTGCCCTCACGAGTTCAATCTCTCTCCATGAGGTTGCCACGGCATACGTGTCAGAAGAGTTCAACGTGACAAGGCGTGTTGGTGCATCAATCGTGACGATAGTGGTACTTGTCTTGGGTACTCTCTGTGCCTTGTCCTTTGGTCCTCTGTCGGGTGTAACCCTGTTTGACAAGAATATCTTCACTCTCTTTGATGAGTTCTCTGGCACGTTCCTCTTGCCAATAAGTGGAATGTTGATTGCTATATTTGCAGGTTGGGCACTTGACCGTCAACTATATAGGGATGAGATATCAAATCATGGTGAGTTGAAAGCACCATATTTCAAGCTGCTCATTATCAGTCTCAGAT
>R24__coassemble_1236_pt1 | contig 14298 bp, 10 predicted proteins | sample R24__metabat2_low_PE_026 | metagenome-assembled genome bin R24
CCTCTATGGAAGTGGCATGATGTTTTTTAAGTTCTTCTTTGTATTTATATGCGATATTCCTTGTTATGGACATCATCCATCCTTCAGCTTTGTCATTATCACGTAATTTGTCAAGGGAAGTGAAAATGATGACAAAAGAATCATGTATTATGTCGTTTATGGCTTGCTCGTCGGAAATGTAACGTCGGCACACATTTCGCATCTTGCTTACGTTAGCATTATATAGTTCTCCGAGAGCATCAGCATCTCCTTGCCTACACCTTTCTATCAGTTCTGCTATCTCCATCTTGATAATAATTGTTCTAATTATAGATGTACGATAATAACAATAATGACTGCATGGGAAACGACATTATTTTTGCAATCGTATGCAAAACTATACATTTACTCTCATGTACGCAAATATCTTGATGCGAAATATTGGAGAAAAAGGCATTGCCGAAGCGACACTCAAGTGTCTCCTCGCCGACTGTCGAATGCCGTGTCTCAAACTAATGACAGTTTGTATTACAGACTATCGATAGTCCGTTTACAAACTATCGATAGTCTGAGCGACAAGAAACATGAATAGGTTTTGTGTTAAGCGACGTACTTACCAAGAGCTAACGTCATGACTTCGCTATGACACCGAAGTGACTCCAAAGTGACACCACTATGGCTCTACTATTATAGCGGAGAAATAGTAGAGAATTAGCAGAGAAATAGTAGAGACACGAAGAAGTCACTACGAATGAGCAACGGAACATGAACGAAATGCGACCTGTACGGTTGAAAAGGTTCTTTCAGTTCTTCTGACTTACGTGTTAAGTGCACCTTAGGTTCTCCTTCGTTTCCCTTACCAACTGAAGGGACACCTAAGGCACACCTAAGGGGAAGGTAAGGGAAAAGGGTTGAAAATACGTCGCGAACGTACTCGTAGTACGTGGCGAGCGTACAACCAGTACGCTGGTGACGTACTGAGAGTACGTTCCCCGACGTACTTACTACAAACATCATGTTTTTTGAATCCATCTTCTGGCGAAGGCTAAATGTAACTGGAGCGTAAACGAAAAAAGGACAATAGTTATTTCCCCATCATCATAAAATGTTGTAAATTTGCAAAAAATATAGAACAAATGGCTGTAATTAAAAGTTCAAGGCTCTACATATTATTAAAACTCTTTCTTGTACTGATGTTCATATTTGTATTGCAGAAACCAGTGTTTATGCTATATAATTCATCAGTATGTGAAGGTTTGACATTCTATGATTACCTTGCCGTCATGTGGCACGGATTGGCTCTTGACTCTACCATGAGCGGATATGTGCTCGTGATTCCATGGATTATATTGTTCGTGAGCTTCTTCGTGAAGGTAAATCTGCGTAAGTGGCTCATGCCATATTTCTCGGTCATTTTACTGCTTCTTGCCATCATTTTCGTGGCAGATGTGGTAATGTATGACTTCTGGCAATTTAAGCTCGACTCCACGGTATTCATCTATACTGACAAGCCTGCCGATGCGATGGCAAGTGTGAGCGGATTGTTCGTATTCCTGACAATCGTTTCCATCATTGCTCTTACAGTCGCATATTGCGCTCTTGTGTATTATGTCTTGCCAAGCGGTGTCCTCAATGAGTCCTCAAAACCTCTTCATTCACTGGTCATGATTCCTGTACTCGGATTGATGTTCATCATGATTCGTGGAGGAGTAGGTGAAGGTACTGCTAATGTCACAAGTGCATATTATTCCGAGAAACAATTCCTGAATCATTCAGCCGTTAATAGCGCATTCAATATGTTCTATTCCCTGTCTCATCAGCAGGATTTCGCAAGTGAGTTCCAATATTATGACGATGAAAAGGAACTGAACTCTCTGATGCAAGGAATATACAACACGGAAAGTATTGAACCTGATACTCTGTTCACTACCAAACGTCCTAATGTCATTCTTGTGGTATGGGAAGGCTGTGGCGCAAGTCTTGCCGGATGCGTAGGAGCGGATGGTGACATAACACCTAATCTTGACAGGCTTGCAAAGGAAGGTATTCTCTTCACAAACTGTTATGCCAATAGTTTCCGAACTGACAGAGGACTTGTTAGTATCAATACAGGATGGTTAGGTTATCCTACGGCTTCGCTAATGAAGATTCCTGAGAAATGTGAGAAGTTGCCAGGTATTGCTAAAAAGCTTAAGGAAGTAGGTTATCATACTGAGTTCTGGTATGGTGGCGACATCAATTTCACCAACATGGGTGGCTTTATGCTTCAGAATGGATATGAGAAGACATATTCTGACAAGGATTTCTCCCGTAAGGAGAGATCAACGGATTGGGGTGTGCCTGACGGTCCACTCTTTGATAAGGTTCTTGAAAGCATAAAAGGAATGAAGTCACCTTTCTTTTCGAGTATAATGACCCTTTCGAGTCATGAGCCTTGGGAAGTACCATACAAGAGACTTGACAATAAGGTGGAGAACAGCTTTGCATATACTGATGACTGTATAGGTAGGTTTGTGGAAGGTCTAAAGGCATGTGGAAAGTGGGACAACACACTACTTATTATAGTTTCTGACCATGGTGCTGTAGGTCAGGAAGGAAAGAACTTCTCCAGTATTGATGTAATGCATATTCCACTCCTTATGACAGGTGGCGCAATAAGACAGGCTCGAGAGATAGGCACGATAATGAATCAGTCAGATATTCCTGCCACGCTCTTTGGTCAGTTAGGCATAAGTCATGACGAGTTTGTGTTCAGTCGTGATGTAATGAGTAAGTCATATACATATCCTTGTGCTGTCCATTGTTCCAAGATAGCATTCTCTTTCTGTGATTCAACAGGATTGAGTACATACGACCTTGATGGTAACATGGTTGTGCAGAACGTTGACGAAATAGGCAATAACAAGGAAGAGAGAGTAAGAAAGGGCAAGGCAATACTCCAGACATTATATAAGGATACTGCTAACAGATAATAATAAAAATGAACAGATTAATTAAGGCAATTATATTCGTATTATCCATTCACTTGTCATGTATCATCTTGATGCTGATTGTTCGTGGAGTGTTGATAATTACTGTCCAGCACTTGATGGATAATGACGTTGTTTCGTCTTCCCTTGTGTGCGAGTCACTCATGAGGGGTGCATGGCTCGATAACTGTTTGCTGAGTTATGCAGATGTAATACCGTTATTGTATTTACTCGTATTGTATTATCTTCATAGATTGACAGGAAAGTCATTAAAGCATATTGCAGTATATTTTATCATCATTCATGCTGTTGCCTTGGGATTTGCAATAGCAAATATACCGTATATTTCCGAGTTTGGTAAGACTATGGATGCTACTGTCTTTGCATGGCTTGATGGTGATACTACCGTGGCAAGTATGCTGTTTGAGGATTGGAAGATGATTGCATATATGATTGTTGCCGTAATCATCTGGGCTTTATACGCCTACTGGTGTTTCTTCATGGCAAATCGTCTTGGCAAGAAGATGGATGAGATGGCGGAAAGTCATGTTAAGACAAGCTACTCAGTTGCATTTTCCTTGCTTCTCGTATTAGTTTGTTGGCTCGGCATACGTGGACGAATAAGCGGACGTCCTATAAAAATGCAACAAGCGTTCTTCTCAAAGGACAAGGTACTTAATCAAGCAACTCTGTGTCCTGCACTTTATATCATCACATCAATGAAGGATATGAAGAAGATGGAGAATGAAAGAATCTGTTTCCTTGATGACGAACAACTTGATAAATACTCAAGGGTGTTCTTTGGAAAAGGTACAAACGAACATCCGCTTAGTGTTCATGTTGCAAAGAATGATTCGGCTCAACTTGCAGGAGTAAAGCCTAATATCGTGCTGATATTCTTGGAATCCATGAGTATTCATTACATGAACTCATACGATAAGAGCATGAATGTCACACCTTATCTTGATAGTTTGTATAATAACTCTCTGCATTTCTCCAATTGCTATAGTACTGGTTTCCGTACAAACAATGGCATTGCTGCTTGCCTCTATTCTCAACCTGCATATCTTGAACGTCATAATATGCGTTATCTTGCAAGCGTGGATTTCCGTGGATTGCCTTACGAACTGCACAATATGGGTTATCACAATATGTTCTTCGTAACACATGGAGCAGAGTTTGATGAGTTGGGTTCTTTTGTCACTCAGAATAACTTTGACGAGTTGTTTTCTCGTGCTGACTATCCAGAGTCGGAAGTGGTAAACTCATGGGGCGTGTCAGACAGGTTCCTTTATAACTATGCTATCGACAAGATAAATAAGGTTTCAAAACAAGGAAAACCATTCTTGTCCGCCTTGCTTACCATTGCTAATCACCAGACATATTACTTTCCACCGGATTTTCACGGTAAGTCTAAGTCGGATGATTTGAAGGCTGTAGAACTTGCTGACTGGTACTTAAAGGGCTTTATGGAAAAAGCCAAACAACAGCCTTGGTACGATAATACCGTGTTTGTTATTGTTGGTGACCATGGTAAGCTATTCAAGAAACCAGATTGCGAGATTGCCGACCAAACGAATCATGTACCTCTCATAATATTTGGTAAGCACATACCAACGATGGAATGTACGTCCTTGACAAGTCAAATGGATATCCCAGCAATACTATTGGGTCTCCTTGGCCACGAATATGACTATGAGAATCTAAGTAAGGATGTGATGCAGAATGAACGCGACTATGTGTGCTATAGTACAATGGAGCATATCGCCTGCAGAAGCAAGAATCGCCTCTTTGGCTATCATGTATCAGAAAATCGTAGGATGTACTTCAGAATTGATGGAAGGAAGATGACCGAAGTACCATGTGACTCTGAGTTTGAAAAGATGGAGCATTATTGCTTTGCTACATTCCAATTATCAGACATGATTCATAAGTAGGTGTGCATAATTATTTTCAAAATCCTTGCACCGCCTACTGCGCATCTTCAACGCCTAAAAACAATCGAGTAGGAGTCACTACACTCATTTATTTTAGGCGCTGAACCTACATCATTAATCAATACAATCATTATAAATATAATTTTGCACACCTACTTAAGTGAATAGAAATATGATTAAAGACAAGATAAATACAGAAGGAGAAGTGTTCTCTGTGCTTATTCCATCGTGGAATAATCTGCCGTTCCTCAAGATGTGTGTGGAGAGCATAAGGAAGAACTCCAAATACCAGCATCAGATTATCGTTCATGTGAATGATGGTAGTGATGGCACTCTCAATTGGGTCAAGGAGCAAGGGCTTGACTATACACATACCGTCGATAACGTAGGTGTTTGTATAGCCATGAACAGTATGCGCCGATTGGTGCGTACTGATTATATGTTCTACATAAACGATGATATGTATGTTCTTCCCGGCTGGGATGAAGCATTGGTGAATGAGATTGACAACTTGCCAGACAATATGTTTTTTCTTTCAGGTACGATGATACAGCCTAACTGGAAACTTGACGTATGTATTAACGCTAATTATGGCGGATCGCCTGAGACATTCCAAGAAGAAAAGCTCTTGGCGGAATACAAGAACTATAAACGTGAGGATTGGATGGGTGCAACATGGCCACCTAATATCGTGCATCGTGACGTGTGGGATCTCGTAGGAGGATATAGCGTTGAACTTACTCCGGGAATGTATAGCGACCCAGACTTTACGGCTAAGCTATGGCTTGTCGGCGTGAGATATATGAAAGGACTTGGTAACTGCCGTGTCTATCATTTCGAGACGAAATCAACTGGTCGTGTTAAGAAGAACGATGGTTCTCTCCAGTTCTTACTCAAAAGGGGAATGACAAACTCAACTCTTCGCAGAGGAGTGAGTCGTCTTGGTGAGCCATTCGACAAGAATAAGGTGGGTAAGATAAATGAAAAAAGCCTTGAAGCAAACCGATTGAGGAGTCGCTTCAAAGCTTTATGGATGATTGCCACTAAGGGTTTTGGCATTCTTTCTCAGCAATTTTTCCGAGCATGACAATCTGATATACTGCCTGAATGTAGGCGTTGATAAAGCCAGCTTTTCCGTCAAGGAATCCTTTCTTTAGAATATATGCCTTGAAGAAGCGGAAAGCAGGCTTGAAGATTAGAGCGGCGACACCATAGTGTTTGCCGCTTTTCTTTTCTACTTCATTCTCGGTGTATTGGTTTATCTTGCGTATGCAGTCATACATACTATCGTTGGCAAGATGGACGAAAGCCAGTTCCTTTCTGCCTCGTGGAATCTTCTTTGTCTTTCCCTGTACAACTGGGAATGTATGCACTTCTGGTGGCCATACCGTACCTTCTTTACGGAAAAACCTAAGCAGATAATCTGGATAAAAGGCATGCATGAACTTGCCCATGAAGTAGTTTTTACGGGGAATCCATAGTCCAGCAGGACAGTCAGGCTTCTCTATGATGTCGTAAAGATATTGCTTGAGCTCTGGAGTGACAAGTTCATCTGCATCTATTACAAGTACCCACTCGCTACTTGCCGACTGTATTGCAAATGTTCGGGCTGGTTCTGCACTCACGCAGTTTCCTTTTGGAAAGGTGACAATCTTGCAGCCGTATTTATTGGCTATGTCAAGTGTGCTATCTGTACTTTCCATGTCACAGATAACTATCTCGTCAAAATCCTTGACCGTATCGAGTACCCTTGCAAGATGCTTCTCTGCGTTATATGTATTTATTACTACGGATATTGGCATAGTATTTTTTGATTTAACAAGTTTACCCTTTCAAGAATGAAACAGGTAGAATCTTGACTTTCTTGTTTGTGGATAAACAATATTGGATGTAAGCATTCGTAATCATTTCGCCGAGGTATCCAGATACCCTTGCGTACGACTTTTCCTTACTAACGTTCATAAGAAAACCTTGCTTTACCATTTCTTCCTCATGCTTCTCCAATATTCCAAAAAGGAGAGTGCAATATTCGTTGAAGGTGTTGTTGTCCATTACTGACATATTGCAGTTGTAGAAAATTGTTCCGTTCATCGCCCTGTCATAGTGGGGGAAGAAGTCTGGATAATTCTCCTTTATTATCTTGTCCATCACATCTATTGACGTGCCTCCAACTTCCCAGCATAATGTCCGCCTTATAGAAAGGAAGAAACGACCAGGGTGGGGAGCGATAACATTTATTCCCTTTGCCAGTAATACATCAATCTTATTGGTGAATATATCTACATCCTTTTGGTATTGTTCTATACTTCTACATCCATACTGCTTCTTGACACCAAGACTTGAGTATGGCGACCAGATGGAACTGAACCGTCTTGCTGTGTACTTGATGCGTAGAAAGGTCTTATACAGCCAAAATGCTTTTTTAACCGTAAATGAACGGCGATAGTGAATCAGTCCTTTATAATCGGCTTTGGTATTCTTCCATAACCAATAGAGTACTGTTAATTCACAGTACCATAGATTCTTCCAACTGATGTTGTCGCCTTCATCATCACCCTGAATGTGCAAATTCTTTTTGGATATTGCCTTACCCGCTTGAACAGGGATTAGATAAGGATGATTTACTATAAATCCTTCCTTATGGTATGCTACTGCTATTTTAACATCCATGCTGTTATAGTATTTGCGTAAATAATTCATCAAATGACTTGAAGCCATCCGTAATCAATGCCTCTGGATCTGATGTCATCATCCAATGTAGTGGAATATCGTGATACATACACCCAACGAGAGAGAATGTGCTTGGAGGTCCAATAATGTAGTCACACTCAGAAAGCATACATAAGTCCTCTGCAGGATTGCCTTTGAGAATGAATATATTATTGTCATCACACAGTTTACGAAATGTTGCTTCATTCACATCTGGGTCGTTGGTCGAAATATATACCGACACTTTACGGGCATGATTTATCCTCATGAAACGTGTGATGAATGATGCATATACAATGTCGTTGAAGAAGTATTTGCCATCATTCCATGTCTTATAGTCTCCACGACGGATATGAACACCGAGACGCATGGTCTTGTCCCCGTCACGCTCTGCCATTCGTTCATTGACCGTCTTTGATATATAAGTCTTGAACTGGAACAGTTCTATTATCTCTTTCTTGTATTTTCTAAACAGTTCGGGAAACTCAACTCTCCATCCTTCGGCTATGCACATGCGGTGTTGCATCAACTCTGCCTCTTGCTTACTTGTGTCCAGTCCTTTCTCGAATGGGAACGTTACGCATGGTATAAGTCCCAGACCTGCTCCCCATTTTGCGAAGAGATAGGTTACAAACCAATGGTACTTGGTATTACAGATGTTGAAATATTGGTATTTGTATGCAAATCTCATTGATACAGTCGTCCTGCCATGCTCTCTGCCCCAGGCATACATATGACCATACTGCAACATATTGTTGCACATCTGTCCTTTGTCTCTTACAAATATCATTCTATAATTTCGTTTTATATCTATCAGATGCAAAGGTAGCATAAAAATGGGATAATACATTTCGATTTGTGTCGTAAATAATCATCATAGGCAAATAAGTGTAGTTTTTGATGAACGTATCAACGTTTTGCCATAAAAAAGTATTAACTTTGCAGCGTAAACTCAAATTGTATTGTGTATGGACAAGATTGTTTCGGTAGTCGTACCGACATATAATATGGAAAAATATCTGGTGCGTTGTCTTGATTCTCTGATTATTTCCGACATTGACTTGATTGACGTGATTGTTGTGAACGACGGTAGTACCGATAGTTCGCACGATATCGCCATGTCTTATGCCGAACGTTATCCAGACTCAATACGTGTAATAGACAAGCCTAACGGTCATTATGGCACGACCATCAACACTGCTTTAGCTGAGGCACGAGGCAAATACTTTAGGATTCTCGATGCTGATGACTATTTCGTAGAAGGTAAGTTGCAGGAGTTTGTCGATGTCTTGAAGAACTGTGATTCAGACCTTGTAACCACCAACAAGATTGAGGAGGACACCATCAGACATGAACTCAAACAGGTTAAGGCTGAAGACGTAGTGTTTGGTACGGAATATGATTTTGCTTCGTTTGAAATCCTCAAGCACTCTGAGCGTGGCGAGGCATTCAATATGCACACCATGACTTACAAGACCTCGCTTCTAAGGGAAAAGCATCTTGAACTTCCTGGCGGTGTGTGTTACACGGACATGATATATTGTCTCGTACCACTTGATGCCGTTAAGACACTCATGGTATTTGACATAGACCTCTACCATTACAATATCGGTAACGAAGGCAGCAGTACCACAAAGGCATGTATCAAGCGTAACTTAGACCACATAGTCAAGGTGATGTCATATATGTGTACATATTGCCTCAGCAATCCAATTGATGGTATCGTGATGCAATCCAACCGTCGCAGATATCTAAACGAAGCAACAGCCATAATGCTTGACAGTCTTCTCAAACAGAGGTACGTATCAAAACAAAGTTTCCAGAAGATCAATGAGGTTGCCAAGCAGATGAAATCCTTGGAAGTTACACACCGACGACTGAACAAGTACTATCTGAAGCATTGGTACAAGCGTAACCGTCGTTCTGTCCTCAATGCATCATTGATTGTTTACAAGCTAACACATCCATTGAAGATTAAATAACAAAATAACGGGGTCACCATCGGGCGATTCCGTTATTTTGTTACTAATTTGTAAAAGTAAGACAACTCTAAGTCAAAACAAACTTGTATGTGACAAATTTTTTACAGCAGAGAAAGAACGTCTATTTCTTGTAATAATGATACTGGAGTGGTTGCATACCAAATGTTTCCTTGAAACACTTAGTGAAGTAGGATGGGGAGGAGAATCCCACGGCTTCAGCTACGGCTGATACGGAGGCATCACCTTCACGCAACATCTTGGCAGCTGTATGAAGTCGTATCATACGGACAAACTCGGATGGTTTCTGTCCTGTTATTTTCTGTATCTTGCGATAGAGGTTCATTCGGCTCATACACATGTCGCTGGCAAAGCGTTCGGTAGTATAACCCGAATCGCTCATGTTCTTCTCCACCATCGCCTTGGCATCTGCTATGAACTTTTGCTCCGCCTTAGTAAGGACACGTTCCACAGGTTCTTCAACTTCCTCTTTGACGGCATCCTCTGGCTCTTCCTCTGGCTCATCATCAACGTTGACCTCAGTTGCTCCATTGATGATGCGGAGCGACTGGCTCTCGCGTACTTCTTTGGCAAGATTGACGAGTTTCTGAATCTCCAGGTCTTGCATCTTGTTGCGATAGTAGATGTGGGCAATATAATAGACGAAGAAAATTATGAACAGTAGCACGGCAAGATAGAACCAAACCGTCTCGTACCACTTAGGAAGACTGTCAATCGTGATACATCGTATAGGCTCACCCCAGTTGCCGTAGGCATCAGTTGCACGGACATCAAGCACATACTTGCCTGGGTTGATATCGACGAAATAAGCTGTATTATGTCCACGAGGCAATTCAACCCAATGTGATGGTTCTGAGTCTTCCGTGTGGAGACTATAGGCAAAACGTATGCGGTCTGCATGGAGATGGTTGAATGTACTGAAATTGACAGACACGTTCATCGCGTCTGGTGCAATGGATATCTCCTTGAGTGAGGACGAAATAAGGTGTTTCTTACCATCCACGACATACGAGGTGACGACTGGTACTACGTCCACGATATCTGAATCGATGACAGAGGATGATGGTACAAGACGATATCCACCAGCTCCTGCTATACACATCTTATTGCCTACCTTCTGAAGGTGGCAGATATAGTCGAGGTCTATGTCGCTGTCTGAAGCATAGATGTAGCGTGAGGTCTTGGTCGTTGGGTTGAACTCCTTGATGTACTGACGCGTTAAGAGCCAAAGGTGATTGTTTGAGTCGAATGCTACGTCTGATATCTCGTCATTGCTCTCAAGTGTGGCATTCGACGTGCGCAATAGTTTTTCTTGCTTAACATTAAATAGATAGACACTACCGACCTCGGTAGTGGCACATACGTCACCAAATGGAGATATATCGAGTGACTCAAACACCTCGTGAATACCTTCAGACAGGTTGCGGATCTTTCCGTTGCTGATGTTACCTTCCACAAGACCGAGTTTCTCGGATATGAAATACAGTTTTTTAGTCTTATCGTGCAGGCGCATACGCATGATAACGCCAGTCTTGTCAAAGACCTTCTTTACCGTCTTTTTATTGACATCGTATGACCATATAGCCGAATCCGTTCCTACCCAAAGACAACCATTATTGTCCTCGTATAGATCGCGGATAACCTATCGAGTTCTGCTATCTCCGTGCAACGCACCTTCATGCCTTCATGCTGGAGAAGAACAATCTTATTGTTACGTGTGGACCATATACCATCACCACTAACACGGTTAGCCATTACATTTGAACCAAAGTCCTCATGTTGGTTGCTGAGAACGATGTTCGACTCACCCGTTTTTCTGTTGTGAAGCATCAGGTTAAGTCTAAGATGCCATATCCACGCGTAGTCACCCTCAAAGACGATGTTCTCAACAATAGTTTGTATGTCGTTTTTTGCAAAAACCTCAGGGATGTCGTATCTGTCGATACCAGAGTTATTAGGCGAGAGAATGAACGTGTGTGGTGAATAGGATGCCACCCAGATGTTGTCCTTGGTATCTCGGTACATAGGTGCAAATACTTTTTTGCCCGGAGGAAGAAGTCCGTCGGTGTTGAAAGGATGGAGTTTACCGTCGTCACCAACCTCATATACATATAATCCATCCATGGCGCAACAGACAATGAGACGGTTGTTACGAGTGGATGTCATTGAGACAATCTTTGACTTGTTAAGATTAAGTGTATTACCCTCAATGGTACATGGCTGATACTCGACAGTTCCCTTTGTACCGTCCTCACCACCTGGAATGTACTTCACGACGCCCTTGCCCCATGTGGAAATCCAGAAGCATTTGTTCTTGGTGTCGTGAACGAATCCGCCATGAGGCTCACAGTTGACAGGCCAGTCACACTGGATAAACTCATCTTTACGCTTGTCGAGCTTACAGAGTACACCCCTGCACTCGTATAGCCAGATGTTATGGTCGGCATCTTCGCTCACCTGATTAAGGTGCTTGTTTCCATCGCCTGGGTTCTTGGCGTCATACGTTCTGATGACCTCACCAAGAGCTGTGACGTGAATGATTTTCTTACCACCTGTTACCCATATTGTACCATCGGAGGCACAGAAAATGAAGTTGAGTTTTGTGCTTGGAATATCCTTATGCACCACTTCGTGCATATTGTAGTTGGACTTGTCGAGATAGTACAAGCCCGAGGTGGTAATTGTCCATATGAAATCGTTCTTGCCGACAGTCAAGTCCATTATTCGGTTTGATTTCCAATAGTTAGGGTTGTGTATGTCGTTATGGAATACGTCTATCTGGTATCCGTTGTCACGACACAGACCAGCATCCGTACCATACCACATATAACCCTCTTTGTCTTGAGTTATATGATGAAGATTGGTAACTGGCAACTGCGAATATGTTGGAAGTTCCTTTACAAGTATGTTCTGCGCCCAGACGCTATTAATCAGTAAAAATAATGTAACAAATAAAATTGTTTTGACCCTTACGAAATACATAAGCATTATCTGATATTCCTAAACCAATGTGTCAATCACTCGTGACAATCATGTCTATGCGTTTGTGCACGAATTAGTACAAAAAGGGATTATCACGGATAATTGAAATAATAATTGTTACAAAAATAACAATTATTCGGTAATGAATGCATAGTTTTAGGAATAAAAGTTACAAATACGCTATTATTCAATTGTTTTTATTGCGGATTTTGTACTTATAATGTAATTTTCAACGGAACAACTATCCTTTTCGTTTGTCCATGCTCTTGAAAATGTTGGCAAGGATAGTGCCACTTATAGAATGCCAAGCGCAAGAAATGGCACATGGGACAACAGCCATTGGATTGGTGGCGACAAAGAATGTCATGGCAAGATTTGTACCAAGACCAGCGTTCTGCATACCTACTTCGATGCTCACGGTGCGTTTCTTAGCTTTGGAGAACTTGAAAAGCGTACCTACACTATAGCCAAGAATATAACCTATTGTATTGTGGCAGAACACCATGCCGAAGGTAAGGAGAAAGAGTACAAGGCCGTTTTCAACGAGTGGATCGTGAACAGTAGTCACAACTCCTCCCACGATGCAAGCAAGACAGGCAACTGAGAGACCAGGCATTGTTGCCTGTATCTTCTTGAATACATCTTTATGTCCAAGCCATAGGTTGAGACAGAAGCCAACGGCAATAGGAATGATTGTTACAATCAGTATCTGCTGAAACATTCCCATGGCATCCACGTCCACTCTTGCACCTGCGAGCCAGAGCACAAGCAATGGAGTAAGGACTGGAGCAAGCAGGGTACTGGCACAAGTCATTCCGACGGAATAAGCCACGTCACCGCCACAAAGGAATGACATGATATTTGAACTTACTCCTCCGGGACAGCATCCCACGAGAATTATACCTATAGCCATTGCCGTAGCATATTGGTCAAAAGCAGGAACAAGACCAAAAAGCCAAGAGAGCGTGAAAGCTACCAAAGGCATGATTGTAAACTGCGCGAGCGTGCCGAGGAAAATGTCTAAAGGGCGCTTCGCAAGCAATCGAAAATCCTCTGGACGTAACGTAAGTCCCATGGTGAGCATGATGACACCCAGGATGATGGTCTGTGTATTTCCTTTCACCCATGCAAAGAGTTCCGGAACAAAAAAAGTAACGATTGCTACAAGAATGACAAAGATGCTTGCTTTGCCACTCAATGTATCAGATATATTTTTCAGGATACTATACATAGTGTTCTGTATTAATGTTTTGTATTTTTATTTAATTGCAAAGTTACTCAAAAAATATATATGCTTATTATGTTTTATTGAGAAATCGTAGATATTTGTAATAGAATCCTAAGGGAATGATAGGAAACTCTACATAATATTAAATACGACAAAACATCATAAATGAAATCGTAATATGGAAGAAAAGTATTGTTTTGAGCGAAAGAAAAGCTACTGTTGGCAATTTTGTACTTTTACTCGCTTATATTACATCAATTGACACCTAAAAACCAAGCAAATAAAGCCAATCAGCGATTATTTTTCGCTTAAATGTATAGTGATAAGTGTCAAATGCACACGCCTTATTTGCTTACAATTAGCGAGTTACGAATATATACGCAAAAAATAATTAATTATGATTACCGTTTTTCGTTTCCATTATTCTTTATTTCCTAAATATCGAAAAAAATAAGGAAAATATAAAAAAATATTTAAAAAAGTTGGGAGATAAT
>R24__coassemble_1240_pt1 | contig 14270 bp, 9 predicted proteins | sample R24__metabat2_low_PE_026 | metagenome-assembled genome bin R24
GGACGCATCCGCTACAGAATACGAACCAATATTTCTTTTCCATTTCTTTTTGTTTTTTGAAGTTCACTCCATTTTAACTCCGTTTTTATCACTTGTTAAATGGGAATATTTCATAAAATCTTTGCAAAATTACAAATTCATTCTAAATAGTTGTCATAAATAGTAAAATATTTGAAGCGTAGTGAAAAGAGTTGGGGTAAATGATTGTATATTTTCTGTTTATTTTTTATATTTGCAAAAGTTTATACTACAAAATATTACAAGGCTGTATTTTTACTATGACAATATATAATCGTATCATATTTATATCATTATTAGGATTGTTTGTTTTCTCGGATACTACACTTTGGGCGCAGACAAAGCAGAAGAAAGTGCAAACACCTCCGTTGGCTGTATTGAAGAAGTCAAGGAACGCAAAAAGCCAATATTCGGAAATTCTCGGTCCTGTTGAACCGGATAGGTTGCCTCCTCGTTGTAAGCCTGACAGGATTATCAAGCCTGTTCACATTCCTTATCTCTTTAATTATCCAGCTATGGATTTCCTTCATGGTTATGACATGAGTCATTACCAGGGTATGGTTGACTGGGATGTGATAGCTAAGGACCCTCTTGCTGGTTTCATCTATCTCAAGGCGACTGAGGGTGTTGCCCTTACTGACAGCAAATATAGTCGTAACCTTGAGGAGGCTCGTAGGTGTGGCTTGAAGGTGGGTAGCTATCATTTCTTCCGTGCACAGCTTAATCCTACGGAGCAGTACGACTTGTTTATGAGTACGATTGATATTAAGAAGCAGGACCTCATTCCGCTTGTGGATGTGGAGGTGCTTCCAAGACGTGTGTCCCATTCGCTGTTCATCAAGCGTCTTGAGATATTCTGTGAATTACTGGAGAAGGCATTCGGCTGTAAGCCTATGATTTATACTGGTAAGAATTTCTACGAGAAACATCTTGCACACACGAGTATAAATGCTCGTGACTATAAGTTCATGATTGCTGCCTATGTGGACGAAGAACCTGTGCTGAAGAATGATGACGATTACCTTATCTGGCAGTTCACTGGTAGTGGTACGGCTGATGGTATTCGTGGCAAGGTGGACATAAGTCGTTTTAGGGGAAACCACAAGCTAAATGAGATAATGTATCAATAGATGTAGAACGACAGTTTTTATATTTTTTCTTTCTTCTTTATGAGGAAAGAAACAAATGTTCTTGTTTTCGTTTTACCTCTGAACTTTTTTTGTTGTTTTATACTTTTTTGTTCGTAAAAAATTGCCAGTTAATTACAATTTTGTTATTTTTGCATTGTTTTTGTTGAAAATAGGAGATCCTATGTAAAGTCTCAAAAACAATTTATACATAAAAGGCGTAACTGAACGCTTTGTTTTTGACTGAGTAAGAATCTCGCAAATTCAAAACTAATTGTCAGAATCAAAGCAACGGGGACGCCCCTTGAGATGTATTTATATCTCCATATAAGAGTATGTGACTTTTGTGGTCACATACTCTCTGGAATGTTTATATACTTACATCAGCGTGGGGCTTTCAGCGTTGCTCGTTTCGACAATTAGGGCATGCGAGAGCCTTTACTCAGTGGAACGAGCTATTAGTGCTGGCTCCACGTTTTTTTTGTATAAGTTTGTGCTTCTAAAATGTTAACTTAAATGATACCATGGGAGTCTGGTTGCTTTTTTTTTATGAAAAAAATGTTTTTCCTTTTACTACTTTCTATATTGTTATATAGTAGTGGTAATGCTCAAAACAAAACGAGTTTGTGCATAAATGAGATTATGCAGTCGAATGTGAACGGATTGTTTGTTAATCAGGATTTTCCTGATTCATGGGTGGAGTTGTATAATCCTACAAGTTCGGATATTTCTTTGAATTATTATTATCTTGGTTTGACACGTAATTATGCGGAGGCGTATAGGATAAAAGTTTCAACAGCTATTGTACCTGCTGGTGGTTATTTTGTCATTTATTGTGATAAGGAAAACAAGGGTTTACATACAAATTTTCGATTAGAATCAACGAAAGCTGGATATGTATATTTGTTCAATAGAAAAGGTGTTGCTATTGATTCTCTTAGTTATGCAGCGATGCCTGCGGCTAATATTGCATATGGACGTGTTTCTGATGGAAATGATGAATGGCAATATGAACTTCAACCAACTCCTGGAGAAGCGAATTCTGGTGGTGGAAGTGACTTGTTGCTTCCTGCACCAATTTTTAGTATGAATGGGCATTTGATGTCACAACCAGAAGAATTAACAATTTCAATACCAGAAAATGTTCCGGAAGACACACGATTGTTGATTACATTTGATGGAAGTGAACCAAATGAAACATCTTTGTCTTGTGATTCATATTCAATGTTAGTTGATAAAACTACGGTTGTACGTGCAAAATTAAACTCTGCAAGTGCATTATCCCCATTGGCAACAACTCATTCGTTTATTTTCCATCCAAGACAGACAAATTTGCCTATTCTCTCAATGTGTTCTAATGATGCGTATCTTTTTAGTAAAGAAATGGGTATAACATCACCAGATACTTTGGAAGGGTATACAAAACCAAATTATAAATATGATTGGCGACGTCCGATAAATTTGGAATATTATAGTGCGTTAAATGAAAAAGCTGTTTTTAATCAAGTTGGTGAAACTGCAATGGCTGGTGGAATATCACGAAATCGTAATCAAAAAAGCTTTAAATGTTATGCGAATAAAAGGTTTGAGGTGAAAAATTTCAAGGGAAAATTCTGGGAAGACAAAAGTAATGTCTCAAAGGTAAAATCTTTTATGCTTAGAAACGGTGGCAACCTGTGTGAAACTGGGCGTTTTGTTGATGGAATGTTGCAAAAAAATTGGGGAACCCATGTGTCTAATTTAGATTGGCAAGCATATACACCAGTTATTTTGTATATAAATGGAAATTATTATGGAGAATTGGGAATGCGTGAGCGCTCTGATGAAGATTATGTTGAGGCAAATTATGATGGATTGGAAGATATATATCAGGTTACAAATGCTGTTTATACGGGAAATAATAGTGCTTGGAATCCATTTCGAGAAGCTTATAGAAGACCAGATGTAACATACGATGAACTTAGTTCAATGATGGATATTGACAATTTTATGAAATATTTACAAGTTGAATTGTATTCTGGTAATAAAGACTGGCCAGGTAATAATACGTCTATATGGCGTCCAATTGAAGATGGTGGAAAATGGCGCTGGATATTAAAAGATTTGGATCATTTTTGGTATAATTTGGAAACGGATATGTTTACATTTCTTTTTGACGAAAAAATAGATGATAAAGTGGATTATACGTTACCAGAAAATTATACTTCTCGTGATGTGTATAAAAAGATGATGTCTTTCCCAGAGTTCCGTAATCAGTTTATTGATAGTTATGTGGTATATCTTGGAGATTTCTTAAAGCCTTCCGTTTGGAGTCGATATATAGATCTTATGTACAATGAAATTGTTGATGAAATGGAATACACGTACATTGCAAATAATATGTCACAAACAAGAAAAACATTTAATAAAAGTGTTTCTACTTTACGGAATATTTGTAACAAACGTTCTAATAATATGTATAAACACATGGCTAACTACTTTAATCTCGGCTATGTGGTTCCAACAAAAACAATTAATAGTTCACAGAATGTTTCTATTAATGATATTGCTCTCACAGAAGGTGATTTTGATGGTGCATGTTATTCAGATCGAAACATTAAACTATATAGTGGAGCTGGAAATTATGCATGGAAAATGACTGTGACAAGAGACAACGGAAGTGTAAATGAGTACAATTATGATACAGCTGTAATTGATATCAAATTAAATGATTATGCAGAAGGTGACAGCATCGTTAATGTTTTGTTTGAAACTGTAATGATTTCAGAACCTGAGCCTACTGATTTTGAAAATAAGATTGCGTCATTGGGTATTCTTGATAATCAGATTACTGATTTGTCAGAATCTACAAGTGTTGCTATCTCAGAGCCACAATGTGCTTATGCCAATATATATGGTTTTGACGCTTTTCCTACAATAGACAGAAATGTAAATGCGTATGTGGATTTCTATGATAACAATGGTAATTGTTTTAAGAAAAAAGCAATCCTTTCATTACAGGAAAGTGATGGTGTAAATACTCCTAAAAAGAGTTTTGAAATATCTTTCTGTAATGATGATTGGATTGGAAGTGACACTCCTGATATGAGTTTCGGTTCATGGGTTGCTCAAGACGAGTTCTTACTTAATGGTTTTTACAATGATGGTATAAGGGGTACGGCAGAAGTCGCATATAAATTATATGATGACATTATAGGAGTTGAAGAAGGTGCACGTATGACAGGTGATGCCTTCCCTTGTGTCATTTATCTAAATGGCGATTATCAAGGAGTGTATGCATGGCAATTAAAGAAAAATCGTAAAAACATGTCGCTTGCGAAAGATGACAGTAATTGCGTGTGGTTAGATGGTACAATTAATGACAAGCAGATTTTCCAAGGCAATGTGAATTGGACAAAGTTTGCTGTTCGCAATCCAAAAGATTTGTATAATATGGATGGAAGTGATTATGATATTCACAATCCGCAAGAATTGTTAGATATGACATCTGATGCATATACAGGGAAGAAAAAACAAATAAGGTGCTCAGAAGCAAAAGAACATGTTTTAATGCTTAGCAATTATTATACTGAATTATGTGATTTGGAACAGCAAAATGCAACATTAGAACAGATGCAAAATGCTATTCGTGCTCGTTTTGATGTTGATAATCTCATTAATTATTTTGTATTCTCGCTTGCAACAAATAATTATGATGGATTCTCAAAGAAATGGCAATGGTATACTTCTGATGGCATACATTGGGCTGTAGCACCTTATGACTGTCATTTGACCTTTGGATATAATGATGATGCAACAAGTTTATGGCCAGCAAGCAAGTCAAGCAAAAAGAATGACTATAAAATGGAAAATGTTGATTCAAATGGTCCTTTTGTTTGGATAAAGAAATATTTTTGGGATGATGTAGAAACACGATATGGAGATTTACGTGAATCTGGTGTTCTTAGTACAGAAAACATTGTTTCTAAATTCCAGAATTGGATAGATAGAGTTGGTAGTGATAATTATGATGAAGAATGGAACAAGTGGACGGAATCTCCATGTGTTTTGAACTCTAATGAAAGTCTTCAACGTTATACTCAATGGGTAGATGAGCGTATTGCTTTAGAGGATGCATATTTGAATTACAATGTTGCCTCTTATGATTTGGCTATAGGCGATGCTAAGTGGGCAACAATATGCGTTCCTTTTGGTTTTGAAATTCCTTCAAATATTGCAGTTTATAGTGTATCAGAAGTTGATAAGAATGCTGAGAAAATATTGTTACAAAGGATAGAAGGCAAGACTGATGCAAATAAACCATATTTAGTAAAGGCGCAGAAGAAGGGAGTTTATAGATTAAGTGGTAGGGAACGAAAAGCCATTGATAATCCAACAAATGGTCTCTTGGTAGGTACGTATTCTAATATTTACGTTCCAAGTGGATGCTATGTAATGCAGTATGTTAATAATAATATTGGTTTTTATTATGTGACAACTGACAATACAATTTCTTTGGGGGCAAATCGTGCTTATTTGTGTATGCCAAGTGATGTGGCGAATGTTCGTTCGTTTAATATTGAAACAAATGAAAATGTTGTTAGTATAGAGGATGTCAGCAATTCATATTCTGACACGGAAGTTTATTCTGTAACCGGTATTAAACTTAATGATACTCAACGTGGAATAAATATTGTAAAAGTAGATGATGGTTATGTGATTAAAAAAGTAGTTAAATAAATAAGTTTTAATTATGAGAAAAGTGTATACTAAACCATACGTTAAGTCTAAAAGAATCGTTAATACGTTGCTATTAGCAGGTTCGACTCCGACTCTTAATTATGGTGGAGAGGCAAGGACGGATGTTCCTGTTTTATCTCGTGAAAGAAAGACATTTGTGTCTGTTTTTAATTAATGTAATGTTACATTGATTATTTAAAACATTGAAAGAGGATGTGGCTATTTTTTAGGCACATCCTTTTTGCTTCTTATTTGTTGCATAACCTTACATCTTGATATCAGAAGCGTCAAGGAAGAATTAGGGAGCATTGACGAACCATTGACGAAGGATTAGCGACTGTAGGTGAGTGCCAAAAAGAAATATGAAAAACGGAATAAGGTAGCAAAATGTCACTTTGCCTAATCTTCGTCGTAAAGAGATAACTGTATGGCGTTTGGATTCTCCGTTGTCTTTTTGATGTCACAAGGATATTCGAGATAATCTTCGCTTGCAAAGTTTAGTTCTGTCTGAACCACGTAGTTGGAACGTAGCTTATAGTAGCCACGCTTGTCGTCAACCGTCACAATAATGGAATTATTCTTTTGGCTTTGCTGCCAAAGGAACTGTCGGATGGAACTATAAAGGTTGTCGTAGGAAATGGAATCAGAAAACAGGTTACCTTGCTGATTATAGATATTCCTTGCTATTGCGCTAACCTTCAACCCCTCTGGTCGTAGAGCAAGCAAGTCAATAATCTGTCTATAATACTTATGGTTCATTTTCTGATGTTGAATGGATGTTTACCTTTATTTCGATACAAATTTACGCATTATAATCGAAAAAATGTACCTTTAACTTTATTTTTTGAAATTTAAGAATGAAAAATGAACAATTCTTGTTACATTTGCATACTATACCAAGAAGAAATTTTGAAACGGCTTGTTTACATAGTGTCAATGGTGTCAGTAATGATGCTTGCACTTTCGTGCAGTCATAATGCTGACAAGCACACGAGGGACGTAGTGGATTCACTTAATGTCCTGTCGTGCAAGATGCTCTATGTCTCTGCCCATGAGTCGGAGGATATTGCCAAGAAGGCACTTGCCAAGAGCGATGGCTATCATGACGGAAAGATGGAGGCTCTTTGCAATATTGCCCATGCCAAGATGATGCAGATGGACTTTGACTCTGCAAGGATTATCCTTAATGACGTAAAGTCCTCAACCAATAATGCGCTCTACCTTATGATTGCCGATGTGCGACTTATGAAGCTATGCCAGTTTGTAGCTGCAAACAAGGAATTCTATGAGTACCGCACGGATGCCGACATTCGTATGGAGAGGGTAAAGGAAGACGAGGATGTGATGAATGACCACCAAAGGCTTATATGGAAGATTGCCAACTGCTGGTATCATCTTAGCCTTACTTCCCATTACAACAACCTTCGATATGATGAAGAAACAGAACAGTCAAAGGAACAGTATCTGAAATGGTTTCGGGAATTGGGTAATGATAGCGTCATCATATCTGAGATGTTCCGTAAGCACGACCTAAACCATTGGAAGAAATATGGCAATCTCTATTACGAGTCGATGGAGCTTGTGAATATTGCCGACACCCTTTCGCTTAACGGAAATAACTATGAGGCACTTGATACTCTTAACAGGGCCCTCCAATGCATAAATGATTATTATGGTTTTAAGGACGAGGAGAAACTCCATGTGTTCGACATGATGGACATGAATGAGGTGTCGAAGGAGATGGTTTTGATAAACGACCCGAATGTTAATACCATCCCTAATTGGTTTGCCGCTGTCCGTGAGGAACTGAGTATCGTCTATGGAGCACTCGGAATGAAGGATGCCTCTGACTATAACCATAACATCTATTTCGATATTCTTGATGCCACACGTCAGGACTTGAGTCTTCAGGAACGACAGGAAAGGCTTGAGCATGAGAACAGGATGCTCAACGTTCTGTTTGGTTCTGTAGTCGTGATATGTGTGGTTATTATTTGGCTCATGATATTTGTGAGCAAGAGGATTTCCGTACGTAGTATTGAGAAGTCGGAGAAACTGTCTAAGCTCATAGAGCTATGTACAGCCATGACGTCTGCCATGCCTTCTGAGGCAACAGACGAGGAGGATGTGGCTAATGCCATTCATGAGGCGGCTGATGATTCCGTTAAGGCTCTTCTTCCTATGATAAAGGGTGACTGGACAAAGTACAACGTGAAGAAGCTTGACGGCTTCGATAGCGAGATGCTTACCGTCCTTCAGGTTCTCTACAACTGGATTATTGACAACGGACGCATAGTGGTGGAGATGACCGAGGAGAGCGAGCGTGTGGATAGTGAGCGATACGTTCACGAGAGAAGGATAGAAGATAACAAGCGACAGTATATAGACAAGGAGACGAGCGTAAGTATCGTAAATGGTATCACTCCGTTCCTCGATAGGGCGATGCGAGAGGTGGAGAAGCTCAAGACCGTGGATATAGATGCCAACAGGGACGAGGTGAACGAAAGGCTCGTCTATATCAAGGAACTTGTGGAGAAGATAGATGCCTTCAACGATGTCCTTGGCCATTGGGTAAAGATTCGTCAGGGTGCTGTCACGCTTAACATCGAGAATTTTGCGCTTCAGCCATTATTCGACACCCTTGCCAAGGGACGTACTATGTTTGAGGCAAAGAACATAACGCTTGACATGCCAGAGTCGTCGGATGCCGTGGTCAAGGCTGACCATGCCCTTACGCTCTTTATGATGAACACACTCATGGACAACGCCCGTAAATATACTCCAGAGGGTGGAGTAGTGAAGGTGAGTGCCGAGGTGGCAGACAACTATGTGGAGATAAGCGTTAAGGACTCTGGAAACGGATTGTCGCCAGAGGATGTGGATACGCTCAACAACAATAAGGTTTATGACTCCAGCAAGATTGGAGTAAATGAGGATGCGAGTGGCGAGATTCGCAAGAACAAGGGCTTCGGCTTTGGTCTTATGAATTGTCGAGGCATCATAGAGAAATATCGCAAGACAAATGCCATATTCGATGTATGTGCCTTTGGCGTTGAGAGTAACTTGGGCGAGGGTAGTCGTTTCTATTTCCGCCTTCCAAAGGGAGTGGTAAGGACGGCACTTACACTTGCTTTCATGATTGTTTCCGGCTATGCTAATGCCAAGGGTGGTGGAGTTGCCAATAATGATACTGTGATGGATGATGAGCTGAGGCTTGCAGAACAGTATTACGACAGTCTTTACAACTGTAACATGAATCGTGATTATGAGCGTGCCGTGGCTTTTGCCGATACGGCAATCATGCACCTCAATAGTTACCATCTTCAGCAAGGTGCCGATTCATCTATGCTGATGTATCTCGATGGCGAGACGATGAACGAACTCAAGTTGGAGAAGCAAGGATTTGAAACCAACTATACCGTCATAATTGACATTCGAAACGAGGTGGCAATATCAGCCTTGTCGCTTAATAGAAGACATCTGTACCAATACAACAAGGAGATATTCACTCGCTTGTATAAGCAGTAGTCGGATGACCGCACGCTTGAGGATTATTGTAACTTCATGCAGCAGTCGTCCGTGAACAAGCAGGTGACCATGACCCTCATCATGTTCTTTGTGTTCATACTTCTGTTTGTATATTCGCTTCTGTATTATCGCCATAATATGTTGTACATTTTTAATGTGCGACAGTTGCTCAGGTTTACTCGCAAGCTCTTCTCTGCCAAGGAGGAAGAACAGAAATACACGCTTCTCCGTGGCGTGAACGAAATAAGGAGCGTTGATGCTATAGGAGTGGCTTACGTGGATGTCAATTCCGTGGATGGACAGCTCATTTATAGCTTTGAGGGAAATACGGAGTGTCGTGTCATGCTTGAACAGTTCATGCACCTTTGCTACGAACGACAAGAACACTTGAGTAATGAGCGTGAGCGATTCCTTGCCTTTCCTCTTATCGTGAATACGGAGGGTGAGAAGAAATGTATCGGAGCCATTGGTATGATGCTTCATGATGCTCATATATCAAAGAATGATGAACTCACGCTTCAGCTTATAGCAAACTTCTATGCCATCCATTCGTACTTCTGTAGTACACGTGTGGACGAACAGAAGGCAGAACTTGAGCTTAGGCTTGACGAGATGCGTCGTACAAAGCATGAGGACAACCAGATGCACATTCACAACATGGTGCTTGACAATTACCTCTCTACCATCAAGCATGAGACGATGTACTATCCTGGTCGAATAAAGCAGATAGCGGAATCGGCTCTTAAAGAACCTGACGAAGCACGTCTCAAAGACCTTGCCGAGATTACCACATACTATAAGGAAGTGTTCTCACTCCTTTGCAGTGGTGCTTCACGCCAGTTGCAGAGGCGAGTGTTCAAGCGAGAGAAGATAAACGTCGGTGACCTTGCACGTTATGCTAAGCGTACGTTTGACAAGCGCAACAAGAAACTTTACCTGCCAATTACTCTTGAGGTAGAAGAGCAGGAGCAAGGTTTGACGCTCATGACAGATAGGATTATTGCAAATTACATGATAGACACCCTTCTTTCAGGTGCTTTTGAGGATGAATCAAGTGGTGTTTTGAAGTTAAGTTTTGCCAAGTCAGAAAAATTCATTATGTTTGCATTCACAGATTCGCGTCTTGAGTATTCAAAGGAAGAACTGGCAAATCTTTTCTATGCGGACAATGTCAAGTATGATGGCATAATAGGAGTGCTTCATGGTTCACAATATCTGTTGCTTAAACAGATGGTACGTGAGCATGATGAATATTCTGGAAACAAAGGTTGTCGCATATATGCTGAACAGGCAGACGAGGGCACCCGTATAGTCATGATGCTGTAGGAACTATTCCTAATTAGTAATGAGTAATTAGTAATGAGTAATTAGTAATATTGCTTATAGCTCAATAACTTATGAACTTAAAAACTAACAAACTTAAAAACAGAAAATAGAACAAACCAATATAATATGGAAAACTTCAAAGTAATTATTGTTGAAGACGTAAAACTCGAACTAAAGGGTACGGAAGAGATATTCCGCAATGAGATACCTGAGGCACAGATTATAGGAACTGCCCAGAATGATACGGAGTTGTGGTTGCTCATTAAGGAGAACCAGCCAGACCTCGTGCTTCTTGACCTCGGTCTTGGTGGCTCTACAACTGTGGGCGTGGATATCTGCCGTATTCTTCGTAAGCGTTATCCAGAGGTAAAGGTGCTTATCTTCACAGGTGAGATACTTAACGAGAAACTTTGGGTTAATGTACTTGACGCAGGAGCTGACGGTATCATCCTCAAGAGTGGAGAACTCCTTACACGTTCAGACGTTATGAGCGTGATGAGTGGTAAGCGTATGGTGTTCAACCAGCCAATACTTGAGAAGATTCTTAAGCGTTTCCGTAAGTCCGTACTTGATGAGGCTCGTAAGCAGGAGGCAATTATCGACTACGATATTGACGAGTATGATGAGCGTATGCTTCGTCATCTTGCCCTTGGCTATACCAAGGATATGATTGCTGGATTGAAGGGTATGCCTTTCGGAGTTAAGTCTATCGAGAAGCGTCAGGTCGATCTTATCACTCGTCTCTTTGGTGAGGGGCATACAGGTGTTAATGCCACACGTCTTGTCACGCGTGCATTTGAACTTGGAATACTTAATGTAGATAATCTTGAAGCTGATGATGAATAGACGCAGTGTGTTTGTCATTCTTTGGAAGATTCTTTTCCATCAATTACCATTTATACTACTGTTGGCAATACCGGCAGTAGCTATATGGTCGTGGGTAAGCAGCCTCTATATTGATGAGTCGGTAAGGAGTCTTCTTAACTCGGATGGCATTCGCTGGAGCGTTGCAAACATCATTACCAACCTTAACGCCGTTCCTTTTGCCACGGCATGCTCCTTGCTTATATGTGCGGGGGTATTGTGTGAGTCGGGACTTGTTAGTACGATAATAACTCTGTTGGTAGAGCGTAACTGGCATAATGGAAGCGTGTCTCTCAAGCAAAGACGAGCACTTACGCTTGTAGCTTTCTTCGTGGAGTTCTGTGCCGTATGTGTCGTTCTTCAGTACATCTTCCGCGGCTCTTTGCTGTTGTCCGCATTTGGCACATATCATGATTCACCTTTATCAAGAGGATGGCTGGGTTTACTTATAGTCTTTCTTATAATTATCGGTAATGTTTTTGGCTATGCGTCAGGAAGGCTTGTAAGCGTAGGAGATTTCATAAACGCTCACACATTCTTCCTCCGTAAATGTGCAGGATATTTCATCGTGGCATTCGTGTCAGCTGAACTTATCGCCTGTATAAAATACACAGGACTGTTAGGCGATGATGCCGTAACAGTCCTGTCATATATTCTTTTTTATTTCCCTTTGCTGTCTTATTTAGTTCAGGTTCCTCGGTCGTAGGAGGCATGACTCTTTCAACACAGAGGACACGGAGAACCCAGAGGTTTAAGAACGAAAATTTAGATGATTAAAGAAAATTTGTTGTACCTTTGAATCCGTGAACTAACGATATATTCCTGTTTTTATAATTACTTCTATTAAGAGGAACATGAAAAAGAATAAGATTGAGTTGTGTCTGTTTTTTATTCTTATGACAATGATGGTATCATGTCATAAGAATGCAGTACTGTATGATAGGCATTTCTCGCATTGTATTTATGACTATTATAATAAGACTTGTAGATATCCGAAAGATGGAAATGATTTTTGCTATCATATTTATATGTATGAAAAGATAAATAAAGTCATTGACGGAGACATGTCTTATAAAGATTTCTGTGAGAAAGAAGAAAACGAGATGGCTTATTTGAAGCAGGATTATAAAACTCCGATATTACAATATCCTTATTTCTTTTTGAATAGAGAAAATATTTCATTCAAGTCCTCTGATTCTTTTTTGTTTATGAGGAATAGAAAAAGCAAGGATGTTTACGCAGTTCCGTTGATAGATGGACTATTAAAACATTTTGGTGATTCTGTTATGTTCCCGTCATATAATGTTGATGCGTCTTTGAATCCTGGTGCATTTGGTCGTGATTCAATAAAAATTGAATGGGATACATATCAATCAGATTCCATAATGACAGCAAAAATATATGCACTTTATGAAAATTGGGAGAAATATACATTGGGGAATAAGGTTCAAATGGTATATTATGATAAGGCGAAGAATATGAACAAAGGTTCTTGTCCAGAACAGATTCGTAAGGATAGTGTCCTTGTTGGAATACTTGATGATATTCTTAATTATGACAAAAGAATCAAGTTCATTAGGTTTGCAATCACAATTGACAAATAACTAATTGAATATTGTGTCATGGATTTGTGTGCTCAATAATAGAGATATGGGTGGCAGTCAAAGTATAGACAAAGTGCCGCATCGTAACACCTTGTTTACGAGTGGGAAGTGACAGTTTTTTTTTTGAGTCAAAATGAATATTACTCCCTCAGGAATCGTTTTGTGAGGAAAGTAAGGAAATAAGGGAAGGTATAATACTTGCCGTTAAATCCGATGTTCTTCCGACAGAACTTGATGCCAAACTTGATATCATCGAACATGTTGTTATTGCTTGCTATCATCTTGTTCAAGGATGGCGTTGCATTGTCATTTGCTTTTACCTCGACAGGTATAAGCGACTCTGCATTACGAACAAAGAAGTCCATCTCTACTCCCACCTTGTCATTGCGGTAATAATACAAGTCATATCCTTGTTTGGCAAGCATGTCGGCAACGATGTTCTCATATATACCTCCTTTGTATGTGTTGAAGTTACGGTTCTTGCGCAAGTCGTCCTGAGCTTCCTCGTCAAGTGATGCTATAAGCATGCCCGTGTCACGATAGTATAGCTTGTATTGCTTCGGGTCATAGTTACCCTTGAGTGGAAGCTCTGGCGATTCCATACAATAGCATACGTTTACTATACCTGCATTGTATAGCCACTCTACTGCTCCGACATACTCACGGTTTCTTGCTCCGTGGGCAATCTTTGTCACCTGAAATTTCTTGTTCTCCTTGGCGAGGAATGTAGATATGTGGCGATATACGCTCAGTATTCTTGCCTGGTCAAAGCCCTCGGCATACTTGGTGATGTCCTCTTCGTAATCCAGCAGCAACTGTTTCTGAATCTTGAGTGTATTGCTGAAATTCTTGTTACGTACAAATGTATTTACAACCTCTGGCATTCCACCGATAACCATATAATCGTGGAAGTGGGAGAAGAATGTGTCCAGCTCAACCTGTGAGAATGGTACACCATCCTTCATGTGCTGGTACATGTCGTTTATCCTTGTGTCGTCATAGCCCAAAGCCCAAAGGAATTCCTCGAAGTCGAGAGAATACATCTCGTAGTCTTCATTGTATCCTACGCTGTTGGATTCTATAT
>R24__coassemble_1247_pt1 | contig 14240 bp, 10 predicted proteins | sample R24__metabat2_low_PE_026 | metagenome-assembled genome bin R24
GTCGATGTACTTGATGCCGCTCTTCTTGAAACGACAATACTTCTTCTTCTTAACGTCAACTGTTGGTGGAGTTAAGTATCTGATTTCTGATGCCTGTGCTACTGCCATAATTAAGCCTCCTTTTTGTTGTTACGACGCTTCTCTGCATAAGCAGCAGCGTACTTTTCGTTCTTAACTGTGAGGTAGCGGAGTACGCGCTCGTCGCGACGCATCTGCAACTCAAACTTAGCAATCACTGTTGGTTCTGCCTTGAACTCGATCATCTGGTAGAAACCAGAAGTCTTCTTGTCAATAGCGTAAGCCAACTTCTTAAGGCCCCAGCTCTCCTCATTGATAATCTCAGCACCTGCCTCGACGAGGAGATTCTTGAACTTTTCAGCCGCTTCCTTCATCTGAACATCAGACAAAACGGGAGTTAAAATGAAAACGGTTTCGTATTGATTCATTGTGTAAATGAATTAATAATGTTTGTTAATAATTTGTTTAAATCTGCTTTTTACAAAAAGCGGTGCAAAGGTAGGCATTTTTTTTCAAAATACCGAAATAACTAAGCGAAAAGTTATGTCGAAATTAAAAAAAATAGGGTACTCTGCAATTTTCTTGAAAAATTATTTCTTTGTTTGCGCAAAAATCGCTTAATTTGCCTTGCAAAATGAATATAACGTAATAAATATATAGAATAATGAAGAATTTAGGACTTATCGCAATTATGCTGGGCGCAATCTTGATGATTGTTGGTATGCTTGGCGATCCACTCGGAGTCAGCGCACTTTCTGACCTTTGTGATATCAACGCTTACACTCTTGGTGCTCTCGTTCTTATCATCGTAGGTTTTATTTGTCACATCTACCTCAACAAGAAGTATGTTGACTAAGAGTAAGAATTGAAAGAAGAAAAATAAACGGCATTGCTCGCTCAGAGCATTGCCGTTTTTTTTTATTCTTCATTTGTTCCATTGCCTCCGATTACGAGTTTGTAACCTTTGCCGTGAACGTTGAGAATTTCAACGGTTGGGTCTTTCTTGAGGAGTTTGCGGAGCTTGGTGATATATACATCCATTGAACGTGCGTTGAAGTAGTTGTCATCTGCCCAAATGGTTTTGAGGGCAATGTCGCGCTGGAGAAGTCCATTTGTCTTGTTGCTGAGGAGTGTGAGCAACTCGGCTTCCTTGGTAGTGAGTTTTGTCGAATCTTCACCGATGGTGAGAGTCTGCTTCTGGAGGTCGAACACGAATCTTCCGATGTGGCGGATGTTCTGGTCAATGTTCTTCTTGCCGCGTACACGGCGAAGTATGGCTTCAATACGGTAAACGACTTCTTCCATTGAGAATGGCTTGGTGATGTAGTCGTCGGCACCGAGTTCAAATCCTTCCTTCACGTCGTCCTTGAGGTTTTTTGCAGTAAGGAACATGAATGGTGTGTCGCCGTTGATTTCACGAATCTTCTTTGCAAGTGTGAAGCCATCCATCTTTGGCATCATCACGTCGAGGATGCAAAGGTCGTATGTACCACAACAGAATGTGTTGAGACCTTCTTCGCCATCAGCACAAAGGTCAACTCTGTATTCTTTTGCTTCGAGGTATTCTCTGAGAAGCATACCGAGGTTCTCGTCATCTTCGCAAAGGAGGATGTTGACGGTTGTCTTTTCTTCAAGTTCTGAAATCATAGTCGTATTTGTTTAATTTAATTTATAATTCGTAATTCATAATTCACAATTCATAGTTTATAATTTTGAATTCTGAATTTTTAACTTTTAATTTTTAATTTTTAATTTTTAATTCTCCTGCGGCATCTTTATGATGAACTTCGTGCCTATTCCGAGTTCGCTTTCTGCATAAATTGAGCCGTTGTGGTCATTGATAATCTTTTTGACGTAGGCAAGTCCGAGACCGAAGCCTTTAACGTCGTGAACATTACCAGTGTGTACCCTGTAGAACTTCTCGAATATCTTCTTGAGGTCTTCCTTCTTTATACCTATACCGTTGTCCTGTATGGATATAAATAGGTTGTTGTCCTCGTTCCATGTACTAACCTTCAGTTCGAGTTGTGCGTCGCTCTTGTACTTGACGGCATTGTCCATAAGGTTGAAGATGACGTTTGTGAAGTGCATGTCGTCCACGCTTATTATCGGATCTTCTGCCTTCAGATCTGTGATAATCTTACCTCCATGCTTCTCCACCTTGAGGGCGAAGGTATGGACAACTCCTGCTATGAGTTCGTTGATATCGACTTCTCGTGGACGGAGGTTTGCCTTTTGATTCTCGTAGAGGGAGAGTTGGAGTACCTTCTCAACTTGGAATCTCAGACGCTTTGTCTCGTCCATTATTGTAGATGTGAGACGTGTCATCATCTGAGGCGTTTTCTTTACAGAGTCGTCAGCAAGCATCTGTGCCGCAAGTGAGATGGAGCTTATTGGAGTCTTGAACTCATGCGTCATGTTGTTGATGAAGTCGTTCTTTATCTCAGTCAGTTTCTTCTGTCTGAACACCAGCACGAGTGTCGTGATGAATGTGACGAGCAGGATGATTGTAAAGAGCAGAGGAGGAAACATGAAACCGAGTACCTTGGACAGTGGCTTACTCTCTTCTGGGAAGTGTACCTTTAGTACTCCCATTTTCTGCACAGGGTCGTTTTTAAAGAGCGTCTCCGTGTGACAGTATTGTTCGCCAGTCGGATCATAGTCGGGGCAACGGTAAATCACTCGTCCGTTGCTTGTTGATACCGTGAAGTGAAAGTCGAGGTCTATACCGTTGTTCATCAGTTCTGTTCTTAACAGCTCGTCCAGCTCGTTGAAGTCTATTCGCTGTGTGAGTGGACGGTCGCTTGCTGTATAGAGAATGCTGAACACGATGTCGTCAAGTAAATTGCGTTCGTAAGTGTATCTCCTTGCCATTACCTCCTGAAGCGAACGAACCCTGTCGGCATTTGCATCGTTCTTCTTTGTGAAGTATTTGTCCGAGAGGTTGGTGCTTGAGGTTGAAGTCAGAATCCTACCAGAGTCGATGGAGTGGGGAGCAGTCTTTCTGTTCAGTTTGTTCAGCGAATCCACGTTTATTATGGGAGCTTTGTTTCCTGTCTTGTTGGAGTTACCGAGACCTTCTTCAAGGTATCGCTTGGCCTCTGCAATCTCAAGTTCATGAGCCACGGTATAGAGACTTCGGTTCACTGATTCCTCAAAGTGGAGACGTCGGGTGTCGAGCAGTTCCTTCATGTACCTCATCTGCAAGAGAAGAAGACTCGCAAAGGAGATGCCCATCAGGATTGATAATATGGCAATTGTTGTTTTTTTCATCTGTCTGTTTTGTTGTTGAGTGCAAATTAAACAAATGAAATTAACATTTTGGGTGCTTTTTTACATAAAAATACAAAAAAGCCCGCATGAACATGCGGGCTTTAATATAAAGATACAAATTAGTTGATAAATTATCAATTAATATTGCTTGTGCGATGTTATTCTTCATCTTTGTCTTGCTCTTCGAATTCCTTCATGAGCTTCTGCTGGATGTCTGTAGGAACAAGTTCGTATGAAGCGAACTTCATGATGAAACTTGCACGTCCGCCAGTGATGGAAGATAGTATGGTAGAGTAGTTGGAGAGTGACTTGAGAGGAACCTTGGCAATAAGTTTCTCGTAGCCGTTCTCACTCTCTGAACCTATAATCATACCACGGCGTCCCTGAAGATCGCTCATCACGTCACCCATCTTGTCGCCAGGAACGAATATCTCTACGTCGTATATTGGTTCGAGCAGCTTAGGACCTGCCTCCTTGAATGCGTCTGAGAATGCGTGGCGTGCTGCAAGCATGAATGAGAGCTCGTTTGAGTCAACTGGGTGCATCTTACCGTCATATACGATTACACGTACGTCACGGGCGTAGCTACCAGATATTGGTCCTTGCTCCATACGGCTGAGGATTCCCTTGAGGATGGCTGGCATGAAGCGCTTGTCGATTGCACCACCGACTACAGAGTCGATGAATACGACCTTTCCTCCCCATTCGAGGTCAACCTCTTCCTTGCCCTTAGGAGTAATCTTGAACTCCTGACCGCCGAACTTGTATGATGTTGGCTCAGGCATTCCTTCGTAATATGGCTCGACGATGAGGTGCACTTCACCAAACTGACCGGCACCACCTGACTGTTTCTTGTGACGGTAGTCGGCACGTGCAGCCTTGGTGATTGTCTCGCGATAAGGAATCTTAGGCTCCTCAAACACTACGTTTATCTTCTCGTTGTTCTCAAGGCGCCACTTGAGTGTGCGGAGGTGGAACTCACCCTGTCCCTTGATGATTGTCTGCTTCAGTTCCTTGCTCTGCTCAAGAATCCATGTTGGGTCTTCCTGTGCCATCTTCTGGATGGCAGCAATCATCTTCTCTGAGTCAGCCTCGTTCTCTGCCTTGATAGAACGTATATACTTAGGATTAGGATACTTCACGAAGTTGAAGCGGTGGTCACAGTCCTTGCCCACGAGAGTATTTCCTGTGCGCACGTCCTTCAGTTTTACTGTACAGCCTATATCTCCTGCTACGAGTTCCTCTACCTTCTCGCGGTTTGCACCTGCGCACACGAACAACTGAGCCATGCGTTCCTTGCTACCGCGGTCGCTGTTGGTGAGGTCATCACCCTCGTGTACCTTACCTGACATCACCTTGAAGTACTGTACACCACCGATGTGTGGTTCATTGGCAGTCTTGAAGAAATAGAGTGATGTTGGAGCATTAGGGTCTGGATTCACAGCCTCGCCACGTGTGTTGTGAACCTGTGGCATCTCGTCAACGAATGGAACAACGTTACCGAGGAACTCCATAAGTCGGCGAACACCCATATCTTTAACGGCGCATACACAGAATACTGGGAACATGCTACGTGCAGCAAGACCCTTGCGTATTCCTTCGCGCATCTCGTCTTCAGTCAATGATTCAGTCTCGAAGAACTTTTCCATGAGAGTCTCGTCGTTTTCGGCAGCAGCCTCCACGAGAGCCTTGTGCATCTCCTTTGCCTTCTCCATCTGGTCGGCAGGAATATCTTCGATGATAGGAGCACCACCCTCAGGCTTCCATGAATACTTCTTCATGAGGAGCACGTCGATGAGGGCGTTGAAGTCTGGTCCCTCATTGAGAGGGTACTGGATAGGTATAACCTTAGGGCCGTATATCTCTGTCAAGCGCTCAAGAACATTATTATAGTCGCACTTTTCAGAATCGAGTTGGTTAACAAGGAATATAACAGGCTTACCCAGTTTCTCTGTGTATCGGAAATGGTTTTGCGTACCTACCTCAGGTCCATACTGACCATTGAGGAGAAGGACAGCTGTGTCTGTTACATTGAGAGCAGTCATTGCCGAACCCACGAAGTCGTCAGCTCCAGGGCAGTCAATGATGTTAAGTTTTTTGCCATTCCATTCCACGTGATAGACAGTAGAGAATACGCTGTATCCATACTCCTGCTCCACAGGGAAATAATCACTCACTGTGTTTTTTGCTGTAATACGACCACGTCGGCTGATTATACCTGCCTCATAGAGGAGTGACTCTGTGAGCGTGGTCTTACCTGACCCGTCATTGCCAAGGAGTGCAATGTTCTTGATCTCGTTAGTCTGATATACTTTCATATAGGTTGTGTTTTTTAGGCATTTTCTAAAGAAATGGTTGGAGCATTCATTGGTATTACTGATGTCTTCCTACATTATTAGAATCTGCCATTAAGGTTTAGTAAAATGTGGGGTGGCTTTTCCACCCTCAAACTGAAATCGGGCGCAAATTACGCAAAATGCAACAAAAGGAAATCATAAAAAGTATGTTGTACAACATTTTGTGACAAAAAAATATTCTTTTCACGTTCTTTTTATGCTCTTTTTTCGCTTTCTTATCGTTGTTCGTCCGCTATGCCTCCGCTATTTAGCAGAGAAATAGCAGACATATAGCAGAGGAATAGCGGACAAACAGTTGAGTCATAACGCACTTATAACGAAGTTTCGACCCAAAATTAAGGGAAAATGAGACTTTGTGTAATTATTAAAGAGACTTCTAAACTATAGCTTTATTACATGTTGCGTAAGAAAAGTATGTGAGTTTTTTGCTTGTTTGAAATGAAAAGCATACTTTTGCATGGTTAAAAACGGAACAAAAACTATGGCAGTAGAAAATTTTGTATTGGAACTTCCTTTGAAGGTTGAGAAGTGGCAAGCCGACATTCTCAACAAGCGATACGAGTATCTACGCCAAATATACAACTATGTTCAGCAGAAACTCATTCGTCAATATCGCTACTTTGAGCAGATGAAAGAGTATCGCAAATGCAAGACAACAACTGACAAAAGGATATTCTTCCAAAATCATCCTTTCCAATACAAGGATGTGTTAGGACGTAATGGTGAACCTATTGAAATCAGGTTTCCTCATTCCAAAAGCAAAAGTTCGGGTGCGAAATTAGATGGCTTTAATGGTTATATAACAAAATTGTGCAAGATAAAAGTTGGTTCTGGATATACATATTCAGATTTGGGAATCAATTCTTTTATGTTGGAAAGACTTGCTTCTAATTTATGGTCGTCGTGGGACAAGTTTCTTTATGATAACAAATCGCATAGAGTTTCTTTCAAAAAATACGAAGAATTAAATTCTTTTGGAAGTAGGAAGAAGAACAACGAAAGTTTCATTGGAATGGAATTCCATCTTGATACCATGAAGCTTGATATAAAGGTAAATGGTTGCCAAGGCAAACAAGCAAAACGAATAACTCTGCCAGTAGATTGTAAAAAAGAGATGACTGAGTACGAGCTATACGCTCTCAAAGGAGGCTTTGACAGTATTAAGATTCTTAATGTCGTAAGAAAAAGAATACGTGGTAACTTCAAATACTACATTCAGATGACCATTGAAGGCGAAAAGCCGCAAAAAGGAAGAACATTAGGAACAGGTCAAGTGGGAGTCGATTTAGGACCAAGTACTATAGCAGTCTCGTCCAAAGGCAAAGTCTTTATTGATAAACTTGCAGACAAATGCGACAATATACAGAAGAAGTTGAACGTCGTCAGTCGAAAGATGGATAGAAGCCGAAGGGCAAACAACCCTCAAAATTTTAATGAAGATGGAACGATAAAGCCAGTCTCACACAAAAGTGGCGAGCGTCGGAAATGGAATGAATCCAAACGATACAAGTCTCTTAAGGACGAACGAAGGGAACTTCTACGTAAACAGGCGGCAATAAGGAAAATACAACACATAGAAACTGCGAACAATCTTTTGTCTCTTGGAGACACGTTCGTTGTGGAGAACAATCCGATAAGCTCTTGGGCAAAAAAGAGTAAGGAAACAAAGATAAACAAAAAGGGCAAAATACAAAGTAAGAAACGCTTTGGTAAGTCTGTGGCAAATCATGCTCCTGCCATGTTTGTAACCATATTGGAGAATAAAGTCAAGTCACTTGGCGGACGACTGGAAAAGGTGGACGTAAAGAATGCTGCAAGCAGATTTGATTTCACTAATGGCGAGTTTACAGAACATGCATTGAGTGAGAGGGCAATAACACTATCAAATGGAAACAAGCATCAGCGTGATATGTTATCAGCATTCAATTTACAGCATTTAAACATAAAAGGAGACTTAACAAAAGATTATAATGTAAAAGATATGATTGAGGACTATCCAACTTTCTGCAAATTGGAAAGTAAAGAGTTGGATTTATACATAAAAGGAGAAAAAAAGAATGAACGTACATCTATAGGTGCTTTCAAGAATTAAAACATAATAGAAGGTATTGTAAAGCCTTGCATTCGTTAATCACTCATTGGAGTGTTGGATGCAAATGTCAAATGGGAAACAGAAATGCAGAAATAACAGGTAGCGGATTTTTTTTCGTGAGAGTATAGAGCAAGTTCTGAAAGTACCAAATGAATATCATCATTATAAAACAATTTATTACACATTATTGATTGTGTAGCTATACAGTTTTGATGGTATATACAAGACCTCTCAAGTATATGGGGGAAAAGATTATATTGTGTAGCTATACAGTTTTGATGGTATATACAAGAGCGAACGATAGCCAGAGTTGATTGTAATGATTGTGTAGCTATACAGTTTTGATGGTATATACAAGTTCTAACTTTTAGGTATTTGGCAGGGAGTCATTGTGTAGCTATACAGTTTTGATGGTATATACAAGAATAGTCGGACATAGCCTGACGCTTGAATATTGTGTAGCTATACATTTTTGATGGTATATACAAGGGGTGTTTCACCTCTCACACTTGGTTGCGAATTGTGTAGCTATACAGTTTTGATGTCGTATACAAGTTTATGTAAACTTTCGACCTGTACGGTTGGAACGTTTTTGGGGGTACATAAGATGGTAATGCAATTGCGTAATATCAATTGTCACTCCTGTTTTGACGAATCCCCTTGTTTTCAAATTATTGTTTATTCCTTTGCAAAATACGATAAGCCTTATGTGCATGAATACTTACGCAATTGTCCTTTAAGACGCTGAAAAATCGACATTTTTTTTGTGCGCGTAGAAAATAAATTTTGTACGCGTACAAAAAATATTTGTATCGCGATGCAGATATTATTTCTTCGGGAACAAAATTTGACTTCCTCGTTTTTTGTGATTTTTTTGCTCCGTAATTTACGATAAGACATTCCGAAAGCCAAGAAAGAGAATCGTACAAAAATAACAAACGCATGATTTGAATTCGTGTTAGGTGTCCATTACGTTCCCCTTAGGTTCTCCTTCAATTCCCTTACAAAACTAAGGGACACCTAAGGCACACCTAAGGGGAAGGTAAGGGAAACACGCCTGAATCACGATACAAAGATACGACACCAGCAAGGTGGTATCTCAGTAATAGTCGTCGATACTCAGCAATAGTTGGTAATTATCAGCAATTATTATTAGTAATTTTGAAACACAGAGAACACTGAGTAAAGCGGATTCTTTTTCTTCTCAGCCGGTTAGCTCCATTGAGGGCACGGAGGAAGACTCACCCTACAGGGAGGGGACTGAGTTACTCTGTTCATCAACTTATCAGCGATAGAGCATTCTTTCTCCTCGCCCTAAAAGGGAGAGGTTGGGTGAGGGTCTTTCTTTCTCTGTGCCCTCCTCGGAGCACCTGCGACCTTCGTGGACTCGTCAGAAAATAAGCGTAAAAGTAAAGCTCTGTGCTCTCCGTGGCTCCGTGGGGGATTAAAAACGACAAGTTCGTTCTGTTTTAGCCTTTTATAGAAACATTTCCAACCGTACAGGTCGTAAACTTTTGTATGTTTTTTGTTGTCAATTGCAAAGTCAAAAAACAAATGGTTGTTGCTATATAATTTAGTAACAACCTTTTGTGTTTATTTGGCTATGATTGTTTGTCTCTGTTCTTTTTTCGTTCATGATTGATGTTTGAAGGCTGTTTTTAGGGTTATTTCGTTCCTTGTTGGGTGATAATTATTTTGCGCATTTCCCCTTGTCATTTCCCTACGATTCTGTACGCGTTCTCTACGATTTTGTGGAGAATGGTAAGGGAAAGGTAAGAGGATGGTGAGGGGAAGTGTTCGGTTGTTTATCTGTTTTTGTTTGTTCTTATCTATTTTTTCTTCGCCTGTGCCATTGGTACGATAATAAGTTTTTCAAAAAATATTCGGCTCTAAGTATTGTGTGTAGTTTTTATTTTCTCTATATTTGCGGTGGAAATAACCCGTTGCCATGTGAAAACGCAGTTTGAAATGTCATTCTGTCATGCGGTGTCTCTCCTGTACTATGTGTCATGTGACATATAGGTGTCATATTTACACCTTATAATATATATGATTTTAGAGAGGTGTCAGTTTTTCCTTCTTGGCATGGGATTTGCGATTTAAGGGATAGAGACGTTTTTTCGTTTTCCCCGACTAAGCGTATGGAGCGTATGAGTAGGGTAGTGGATATATTCCTTTTTCTGCTCTTTATTCTTGTTCCTTCGGGTAGCGAAATGATAACAAGACGTGTCTCGGATGAAGTGCTGACTAAGTGTTGACTTATGTGAGACTCTCGTGAGTTTGTCAGTTGCTTCCGTTATTCCGCACTTAATTCATTAAAACAAGACTGAAAGATAAAACAAATTATTAATACTTAAAACCTAAAAAGATTATGGCTAATGAAAATGAAAAGAATGGTCAGCTTCAGATTGAAGTGAAGCCAGAAGTTGCACAGGGTACTTATTCTAACCTTGCTGTAGTAACTCACTCACCTAACGAGTTCGTGGTTGACTTCGTGTCTATGCTTCCTGGTATGCCTAAGGCTGAGGTTGTGTCTCGTGTCATCCTCGTTCCTGAGCACGCTAAGCGTCTTCTCTTCGCTCTTCAGGACAATGTGAAGAAGTATGAGGAGAACTTTGGTCCTATCGGTCCTCGTCAGGAGCAGCAGAACCCTGGTACAATCTCTCCATTCAATATCAAGAAGGGAGACGCTTAATCGCACGGGCTTCGCCTCGTGCGAAGTTATAAGTTAAAAGTTATGAGTTAAGAGTTGAGTTCTTGAGTTCTTAAGTTTTTGAGTTTTTAAGTTTGTGGGTTCTTAAGTTTTTAAGTTCTTGGACTTTCAGACTCTTAAGTTTTGAACTCTTTCATTCCTTTTTCATTGTTATGAACTGATTGCGTGACTCAATGGATGCTTTAACTTTAATTTTTTAACTCGTAACTCTCGGAAATAGCCTCTGTAGTTTTATACTATGGAGGCTTTATTTTGCTCTCGACTATACCGAAATGGAGAAAATGGGTGTTAAAAAATCTTAAATCTTTACTTTTTTGTGTTTTGTGGGTAATTTTTATTGTGTTGAATATTTGCCGTTTGAAGAAATATGCGTACCTTTGCAACACTTTTTGGAGTAGTGCGCCCTTGAATGAGGGCATGGATAAGGGCTGGATACGGTCAAAAGACCCTATTTGCACCATCCGATTTTGCACGAAGAAAGCTCGAGTAGCAACCACTAAGGATTTTGTAATATTCTCAATGTAAGAAGGGAAATGAAGCCGGTGTGGTGGGCACTCAAATATAAGTATTGCTTAAAAATTAATAATAATATAAATTAAAAAAGTAAATTAAAAATGCCTACTATTCAGCAATTAGTAAGAAAAGGTAGAAAGGTGCTCGTTGACAAGAGTAAGTCTCCAGCATTGGATTCTTGTCCACAGCGTCGTGGTGTATGTGTACGTGTTTACACAACAACTCCTAAGAAGCCAAACTCAGCAATGCGTAAGGTTGCTCGTGTTCGTCTCACAAACAAGAAAGAGGTTAACTCTTACATCCCAGGTGAGGGACACAACCTTCAGGAGCACTCAATCGTACTCGTTCGTGGTGGTCGTGTAAAGGACCTTCCAGGTGTACGTTACCACATCATCCGTGGTGCTCTTGATACTGCAGGTGTAGCAAGCCGTACACAGCGTCGTTCTAAGTATGGTGCTAAGCGTCCTAAGGCAGGAGCTGCTAAGAAGTAATTCTACTTTTCGAAACTAAAAACAAGTTCTTATTAACAAAGATTTGATTTGTTGTCAATGCTAAGACAGGTTGAGTAAATGCCCAGTTGCGGGCGTTGAAGAACAAAGATGCAAGATGCAACCTCAGATCAACAGAAAATCAAAACAAAAAAATGAGAAAAGCTAAACCAAAGAAGCGTGTGATCCTTCCAGATCCAGTTTATGGCGATGTAAAGGTTACTAAGTTCGTTAACAACCTCATGTACGATGGAAAGAAGAGCATTGCTTACTCTATCTTCTACAACGCACTCAAGGCTGTTGAAAACAAGATGAAGAATGAAGAGAAGTCTCCACTTGAGATCTGGAAGAAGGCTCTTGATAACGTAACTCCACAGGTTGAGGTTAAGTCTCGCCGTATCGGTGGTGCTACATTCCAGGTTCCAACTGAGATCCGTGCTGACCGTAAGGAGGCAATCTCTATGAAGAATATGATCCTCTTCGCTCGTAAGCGTTCTGGTAAGAGCATGGCTGACAAGCTCTCTGCAGAGATTATGGATGCATTCAACGAGCAGGGTGGTGCCTTCAAGCGTAAGGAGGATATGCACCGTATGGCTGAGGCTAACCGTGCATTCGCACACTTCCGTTTCTAATTTTTCATTAATTAATCGAAATAAACAAAACAAAATATGGCAAAGCAAGATTTGCACCTTACCCGTAACTTCGGAATCATGGCTCACATCGATGCTGGTAAGACTACTACATCAGAGCGTATTCTCTTCTATACTGGTAAGACTCACAAGATCGGTGAGGTACATGATGGTGGTGCAACAATGGACTGGATGGCTCAGGAGCAGGAGCGTGGTATCACTATCACATCTGCTGCTACTACAGCTTACTGGACATACGAGGGACATAAGTATAAGTTCAACTTGATTGATACTCCGGGACACGTTGACTTTACTGCTGAGGTAGAGCGTTCACTCCGTGTGCTCGACGGTGCAGTTGCAACATACTGTGCAGTAGGTGGAGTTGAGCCACAGTCTGAGACTGTATGGCGTCAGGCTGACAAGTACAACGTTCCACGTATCGGTTATGTCAACAAGATGGACCGTTCAGGTGCTAACTTCTTCGATGTAGTTGCACAGATGAAGGAGGTTCTCGGTGCTAACCCAGTTCCAGTTGTTATTCCAATCGGTGCTGAGGAAAACTTCAAGGGTATCGTTGACCTTATCGAAATGAAGGGTTACATCTGGCACGATGAGAACAACGGTGCAGAGTATGACGTTGTTGACATCCCAGCTGACCTCGTTGACGAGGCTGAGGAGTGGCGTAACAAGATGCTCGAAAGCGTTGCTGAGTTCGATGATGCTCTCATGGAGAAGTTCTTCGATGATCCTTCAACAATCACACGTGATGAGATTATCTCAGCAATCCGTAAGGCAACTATCTCTCTTGCTGCAACACCAATGCTTTGTGGTTCTTCATTCAAGAACAAGGGTGTACAGACTCTCCTCAACTACATCTGTGCTTTCCTTCCATCACCACTCGATACAGAGGCAGTTGTTGGAACAAACCCAGATACAAAGGCAGAAGAGGATCGTAAGCCATCTGAGGACGAGAAGACATCAGCTCTCGCATTCAAGATTGCAACTGACCCATACGTAGGCCGTCTCACATTCGTACGTGTTTACTCAGGTAAGATTGAGGCAGGTTCTTATACATACAACACACGTTCAGGTAAGAAGGAGCGCGTATCTCGTCTTTTCCAGATGCACTCTAACCACCAGAACCCAGTTGATGTTATCGGCGCAGGTGATATCGGTGCCGTTGTAGGTCTTAAGGATATCCACACAGGTGATACACTCTGTGACGAGGATGCTCCAATCGTACTCGAGTCAATGGACTTCCCAGATCCAGTTATCGGTATTGCAGTAGAGCCTAAGACTCAGAAGGACCTCGATAAGCTTTCTCTCGGTCTCCAGAAGCTCGCTGAGGAGGACCCAACATTCACAGTTAAGACAGATGAGCAGTCAGGTCAGACAGTTATCTCTGGTATGGGTGAGCTTCACCTCGATATCATCATCGACCGTCTTAAGCGTGAGTTCAAGGTTGAGTGTAACCAGGGTAAGCCACAGGTTAACTACAAGGAGGCAATCACTAAGACTGTTAACCTCCGTGAGGTTTACAAGAAGCAGTCAGGTGGTCGTGGTAAGTTCGCTGACATCATCGTAAACGTTGGTCCAGTTGACGACGACTTCCAGGGTCCAGGTCTCCAGTTCATCGACGAGGTTAAGGGTGGTAACGTTCCTAAGGAATTCATCCCATCAGTTCAGAAGGGCTTCACAGAGGCAATGAAGAATGGTGTTCTCGGTGGCTTCCCAATGGATAGCCTCAAGGTTACTCTCGTTGATGGTAGCTTCCACCCAGTTGACTCTGACCAGTTGTCATTCGAAATCGCTGCACGTCAGGCTTACAAGAACGCATGCGCACAGGCTAAGCCAGTACTCATGGAGCCAATCATGAAGCTCGAGGTGACAACTCCAGAAGAGAGCATGGGTGATGTAATCGGTGACCTCAACAAGCGTCGTGGACAGGTTGAGGGTATGGATACTACACGTTCAGGTGCTCGCCTCGTTAAGGCTATGGTACCACTGGGTGAGATGTTCGGATATGTAACAGCACTCCGTACAATCACTTCTGGTCGTGCAACTTCATCTATGACATACGATCACCACGCACCAGTTTCAGCTAACGTTGCTAAGGAAGTTCTTACTGAGTGCAACGGACGTGTTGACCTCGTATAA
>R24__coassemble_1253_pt1 | contig 14155 bp, 5 predicted proteins | sample R24__metabat2_low_PE_026 | metagenome-assembled genome bin R24
CATTGAACGCATGGAAATCCCCGTCTATCGTGAGCTGGCTAAAGAACTAAAGAACGGTTCTTATCAATCAGCCTACCGTGTGGCCACATTCGATTGCTACGACCATCCGCAGTGGCTGTCTAAAGAATGGCGCACACCAGATAAATTCTACGACCAATTGCAGGGAGTGACGGGAATCGTTATGGAACCAGGGAAACATCTTGTCATGGTGAGTGGTCTGCACGATGGACAGACTGCTGACTTGAAAGTCGTAGGCTGGTATGTAGGGAGAACAGGCAAGAACTTCGATGGTGACAAGCCAGAAATCCTTACTTACCATCTAATGAACGGTGCAAACATTATAGACCATGACAGTTCGTGGCCGGGGCTGGCATATGTCGCCTACTTCTCCAATGGACATGCAGGCGACAATCCATCCATCCGCATTCATTTTGTGGGAGGAACCGTCAACGGATATTTGACGCCCGACATGACCGACGAGCAGATGCACAGGATGACAGCCACGGCGCCGTCACGCTTCATTGATGTAGTGAGCCGCAAGGTTCATGCCGTTTGGACATCTGCGGGTATGCACGACTTCTGCAAGGCTGACGATGGCATATCGCCTGGTTACCGTCAGTACATGAGCATCCTTGATTCGCTGATGACATGGCAGCAGCAACTTGTTGGCATGGAGAAGTATGGACGCATACCTCGCAATCGAAGCCTACTATACGTCAACTTCATATATGGCAGTCTGTACCAAGACGGCCTGGGCATCAGCGCCCACATCGACTTGGAACGCCCTCTGCTCAACTGCCGTTCATTGCGATTCAAAGACTCTGAGACCATCTGGGGACTGGCTCATGAGTGGGGACATCAGCACCAGTTGCAGCCATATTTCTGCTGGGGCGGTGTGAGTGAGGTGACCAACAACCTGAATGCCTACTACAGTCTGATGCGTATGGGCTACCGTTATGAAGACCTTGAAGAAGGCAAACGCTGGGGACTGGAACACGCTGTGGCGCAGTTCATAGACGGAGAGACTGATGACTGTATCTTCCAGCAGAACGAAGCCCACGAGAATGCTTTCGGGCAGCTGTGCCCCTTCCTAAAGCTATGCCAGTATTTCACGACCGAGGCTAACATGCCAGATTTCCTACCAGACCTTTACGAAGCACTTCGCCATTCCGACGTTTCGTCCGACTCCACGAACATCGTGCCATACGTATTCAATTTCATTCGCAAGGTCTCACAGTTGAGTGGCTACAATCTGACACCCTACTTCGAGCGTTTCGGCTTTCTCCGTGTCAAGTCTTTCGAACTAGAAGATTATGGCAAACACACATACGACCTGACGCAAGAAAAACTTGACAGTTTCCGCCGAGAAATGAACGGACTGATAAAGAAGAAAAAGCTGAAGCCAATGCCCGACGGCATGGTGGAACATATTGCGCATTTACAATTGTAGAATCATCGCTACACGCCCAGCGTCCCATAATGTTCATAGTCCCTGCTGAGTCCTTACATCGTCCGTAAATTGTCTCAACTTTGACCGTAATAAATTCGTCATTTACACTTGAACTAATAATTGGCGGATAACAGCAGTGTGTTAGGTTCGCCTTAAGTTCACCTTACGTTTCCCTTACAATTCCCTTACAAACCGAAGGGACACCTAAGGCACACCTAAGGGGAAGGTAAGGGAAACACTTCTGAATCACGATGCAAAGTTACGACATTGACGAGGTGGCATCTCTGCAATACACGGCGATATTCAGTAATTTTTGGTAATAATCTGTAATTCTTAGTAAAGATTGAAATGTTGTAGGAGGTGGCTTCCCCTTATTTTGTGTGTTTTTGGACGTGAATCATAAAGGAAGTGGGGCGAAAAGTGTATAAATTTTGGACACGAGGAATAATATTTGGAGAAATTTGTTTGAAATTGGAAGATAAAGTGTAAATTTGTGGCCGGTTAACAAACCTTATTACATAATCAAATTATAGAAAGTATGGAAAGTATATTCTTGAATATACGGGAAAAGAGAACTAACAAATTAATCTGATAACAAATAATACATAATATAGATGTGAGACCATGTGTCTTGCGTCTTCAACTTAACTGACATGAGAAAACTATTATCGTTGATTTGCTTTGTTGTTTGTATAGCAACAAGTGCACAGGAATGGACTGATTTCACAGATGTCTTCTTTTCTAATCCAAGATTTAAGAACGGCAGTACTAATGGCTGGTTTATGTACGGTAAGCCACACGACAAGGTTGATGGAGCCGTCGGATTCAAGGCAAGCTCGGTGATATATATGTACCAAGTGGCTGATGGACTGCCTAAGGGTAGGTTTCGTATGACCATCTACGGCTATTATCGCGATGGCTCTGCTACAAATGATTACAGTAAGAGTAAGAATGCCTCATATAAGGGAAATTCCAAAGCTATCTACTATTGCTATGCAGGTGGATCTGAGCGTGAGCTTCAGATTCCGTGTGCTTCATCGGGTGCAACTAACGAGAAGATGAGCGCTGATGACGTGCAGATGACTGACGGTAAGTATGTGCCAGGAAGTGTGAAGGGAGCAAAGGCCAGAATTGATGCTGGGCTTTATGCTTTAAGTTTCGAGTTTACGAACAACGCTGACTATATATACGTGGAGCCAGCTATCCAGACTTACGATGGTAACGGTTACTTCGTCTTTGGTGGTGTCAAACTTGAGTTCCAAGGAACTTTGACTAAGCACGAAAGCATAACATTTGACAAAGATAATATAATAATAGGCGAACGCAAATCTGTCCGCAATGACTTCAGCACTTCGCCTGCCAATATTTCTGTTTCGAGATACTATTGGAGTTCAAGCAATCCTGCTGTAGCTTCAGTTGATGAATACGGTAATGTCAATGGCTTGTCTCAGGGCGAGGCCGATATTACTGTGACTGCAAGGGATGGCTCTGGAGTGAGTGCAACGTATCATGTCACCGTTGAAGGTGCTATCGAGTTGTCGAGCAAGGACATTCACCTTTCCGAGGTTTGTGTTTCCGACCTTGATATGAACTTGGATGCTTCGTACAACTATGGTTCATGGATTGAACTTTACAACTCATCTAACAAGTTCATGAAGTTGGATGGACTTTATGTGACTGACGATAAGGCAAACCTTAAGAAAGCAAAGGTCATCGGTGCAGGAGGTGACGGTACGAACATTATTAATCCATTAAACTTTGCGTGTGTCGAGTTTGACCATTATGATGCTGTGTTCGCTCCTACGATGATTAACTTCAAGCTTGCTTATGAGGGAGGAACTATATACGTGACTGATGGCGAACACGTTATAGATAGTGTCGCTTATCCACAGGCAATAGCACGTACTTCGTATGCTCGTACTTTGGGTACAGATGTGTGGAGAAGATGTAATTATCCAACTAAATATGGCTATTATCGTTCTGACTATGATTATTTCTATGCATCTGAGCAAGTTGATGCTCCTGTGTTCTCAGAGCCAGGCGGATTCTTTACTGGCACAAAGGAGGTTGCACTTCACGTCCCAGAGGGATGTCAGGTTTACTATAGTCTTGATGGTATAGTTCCTACTATATTTTCAAAGAATGTGATATCAAATGATACAGTGTTCTCTCTCACAAGTACAACTGTTTTCCGTGCTATTGCATATAAGAAAGGTTTCCTTCATAGTGATGTGGTCACTCGTTCTTACATCAAGAAGGACAAGCGTTATGTGTTCCCTGTCATTAACATCGTGACAGACCAAGCCAACATGACTTCTTCTGACAGAGGTATTTTTGTTAGAGGTTATAATGGCCGTCCAGGTAATGGTAGTGATGATGCCTGCAACTGGAACATGGATTGGGAACGCCCAGTTAACTTCGAATATATAACTGCCGATGGTGAGTATGTTCTCAGTCAGGAAGTTGATATGAGCGCAAGTGGCGGTTGGAGTCGTGCTTGGACTCCACATTCTTTCAAATTGAAGGCTAATAAATACTACATGGGACTTAAGACTATGGACTATCCATTCTTCAGTGCCAAGCCAAACATTCGTCACAAGGCATTGCAGATTCGCAATGGTGGAAACGACACTCAATGCAAGTTCATCGATCCATCCATCCAAGAGGTTGTGCGCCGATCTGGTATGACAGTCAATACTCAGTGCTGGCAGCCTGTGCATGTGTTCTTCAATGGTCAGTACCAGTATTTGCTCAATATGCGTGAACCAAACAACAAGCATTTTGCTTACTCCAACTATGGCTACGACACTGACGAGATAGACCAGTTTGAGATGTCTCCAGACTCAGGCTATGTTCAGAAGGAGGGTACACCTGATGCATACGATCATTGGTACGACATCTCTGCAAATGCTTCTGATCCAGTGGTATTCAATGAAATATGTAATCTGGTTGACATGGATGAGTTCATCAACTACATGGCTGTTGAACTTTTCCTGGGAAACAAAGACTGGCCTCAGAACAATGTCAAGGCATTCCGCTCTGTACACGACGGTAAGTTCCACTTCGTACTTTTCGACCTCGACCAGACAAATCAAGTGACAGAGAATCCTTTCACTGCGTTTGAGAAAAAGCGTAACTACACGTTCGACTACTTACGCGGAGACAGTCGTACACCTTGGCAAAGTGGAACTCGAATCACACAAGAAATAAAACTTGTTACCATCTTCCTCAATATGTTGGGTAACGATAATTTCCGCCGTCAGTTCATAGACACATACTGTGTAGTTGCAGGTTCTGTTTTTTCTCCTAAATATGCAACCCCTATCTTTGATGAAATGCGAAAGACAATGAACAGCGGTCTCACATTCGACGGAATCTCATGCGACAACAGCTACACACAAGTCAAAGGTTTCTTCACATCCGATAAGAACCTGAACCGTCTTTCACAACTCAAGGCATACTCTCGTCTTGGCATCAAAAAGGAACGCTCAGCCAATATCACAACCAATTGCTCTGAGGCACAGATATATCTTAACAACGTGCGCATACCTTACGGCTACTTCAGTGGAAAGGTTTATGACGATGTTACTATCACCACTTCTGCACCTGAAGGCTATAAGTTCCTTGGCTGGTCAATGTTTGCAAATGGCGAAATCATTGACAGTTCCCTTACAGTCGCACTCACAAAGTCATCAAACCGATATGTCGCTAATTGGGTTAAGATGGATGAGAACGATATGATAGCCAGCGGACAGCAACGTAAACCAGTCGTCATCAACGAGGTAAGCGCGTCTAACGATATATATGTAAGTGATTACTTCAAAAAGAGTGATTGGGTTGAACTTTACAACACAACTGACTCTGCTGTCAATATTGCTGGACTATACATCACAGACAAAGTCTCTAAGCCTCTCAAGTACCAAGTGCCAACGGATGACGCTCGTCTCAACACCGTTATTCCTGCACACGGATACATTCTCATTTGGTGTGACAAGAAGGATGCCATTGGAACAGACATTCACACAAACTTCAAGCTTGAAGATGAAGCAGGCGAAGTTATGATATCTATGTACGATGGTGACAATATGCTTTACACTGACACACTCACATACTCTGCACACGACGGCATCCAGTCCTTCGGTCGTTACCCAGACGCAGGTACTACGTTCATAACTATGAACAAGCCTACTCCGGGTGTGTCCAACGTATGTGGAAGTGACATCCTCCAGTACATGACACCAGAGCGATTCTACACTGGTATCAATGATGTTGTTACATCATCATCTGACTCTGGTATTACCATTGCATACGTGGGAGGTGGGGTAGTCAATGTCCAGTCAAATGCAGACCTCAGTCGCCTTAACGTATATTCAGTTTCTGGAAGCCCTGTCTGTGCGGAACAGCTTCACGGCACATTCGCCACTGTTTCCTTGCCAACACTTCCTGCTGGCATCTATGTGTTAAAGGCTGTTGATGCACAAGGCAATGTTGCTTCGCACAAGATTATCATAAGATAACCCCCTTTCTCAATATATAGAAGCGATAACCATAGTGTACTTATCGCAAAACTCGGTATCTTTCGTCTGCGATTTCCTATATGGATTTCAAAGGCGGAAGATACTTTTTTCTTATGTTCTTGGTAGATTTTAGTGTTCATCTTGTTTTCAAAGTGTAATTATTGGTGAAATGTTGTTGGAATTGGGTGAGAAAGTGTTATCTTTGCCACTACAAGGCTTACAGTTATTGAAAGACTCAACATCTAATGTAGTAAAAACTAACCCATGTATATGAATATGAAACATTACGCATTAACATCAAGGCATCTTGCCTTTATAGTCCTTTCGCTCGTCATGCTATTCGGCCCGTCAGTGCAAGCAACCACAACCATGCATAATTCTGATTCGCATCATGCAAGTCTGTCGCCACGAGTACGAAAGGCAGCAGTGCCTGAAGAGATTGTATGGGAAGATGTCATGTGGGGTTGCGATAATATGCGAGGAGCAACCATTAAATGTGTTTCCTTCTTCCCAGATCGCACAGAGATCGTCATACACATGCAACTGTATTGTGGTTACGAGTTCTGCATTGCACCTCAGGTACACCTTACCTACGATGGTCTCCTGTTCCCCATTATCAAAGCTACAGGAATTAACCTTGGTGAGAAGACAAAGATGACCACTTCATCCATGGACATTACGCTTACCTTTGAGGCAATGCCTCTTGGAATCAGTGCTTTCGACCTCGTAGAACCTGGTGGATACTTTATACGTAACATTCGCAGTGCAAGTCTTCTTCCCGAAGGACTTGCAGACACATATTGGCGCAACGATGTCACAGGAGAATGGCTGCTTGGAATCACACCACATAAGATAATATACAATAATCAGGTCAACGACATAGTCAGTCACATCGAGAATAAAGGAAATCATATCTACCATCTCAAAGACGGTACAACGATTACTGTGGGAAAGATGAAGGCTGGACAGCGCTCAATACGTATTGGAAAAGCGCATGCCGTCAAGTGCAGTCCAATCATTACCCATACACTTCCTGACTATCCTGTACCAGACGATCGCATTGGATATGTCTCCAACGACTACAGTGCTTACGATACCATCACTATACATGGATGGCTAAAGGACATGCCTGAATATGCATGGAACAAAGGACGTAACATACGTACTTTCATCAATAATCCATTTACTAACCGCCACGAGTCCATATTGACACCTCTCACTGCCGATGGACAATTCACGCTACGTATTCCAGTTGTCAACACCTCTGAAATATTTTTCGATTACGACCGTTCGGATATATCTACACTTGTAGAGCCAGGCCAAACATACTTCTTTATCTACGACTTTCTTACAGGTCATCGCTTATGGATGGGCTCTGACACACGTTTACAAAACGAGATTCTCTCCATGCAAACTTGCAATGCCACAATGAGCTATAACACATCAAAAGGCGTAGATTTTCTTCAGTTTCTTGCCCAGAGTGACAGTTTGGCACACATTCACGAGGCACATCTTGCCTCAATTCGTACGAAGCACCCAAACATTTCACATCGCTATCTCGACTACCAGACTGACACCTACCGTACGAACATTGCACGTGACCTCGTGCAAGCATGTTTCTATTCACGTGACAGCATTATTCCGCGGTCATACATCGAGCATATTACTGCCAACTATTGGCGTAATATGCCTGAGCCACTCACAATCACGGATGCACTTACATCCTTCATGTATGACTATATCAACACAATGTATCAAATCAAACAAAATGCATCCGTCGATGACGCTACAACTACAGCAGCCCTTCTTTCGCGACTTGATGCAACCCGTCGTCTTCTCGTTACCCTTGATGGCACACAGGCTCAGATAGATTTCATACTCACACACCTTATATATAATAGTATTCTTATCAACCGTCGTCCACTTCCTCAACAAATCCTGAAGTATATTGACGACAATATCGCACTTCCATCTGCACGTGCTTTCCTTTATTTCCACCATAACCGTTTTCTTCCTAAGCAATAATGGAACATCGATATGTTAGTTCTGGATAATTTTTTTATTCCCCACGGAGCCACGGAGGGCACAGAGTTGTTTACTTGGCTCGCTGATTTTAGTGGAGTTCTCTGAGGTCGTAAGTGCTCCTTGGAGCGGAGAGAGAAGCCCCTCTCACCCCCATCCCCTCTCTCCTTCTATGGCGAAAGGGGTGACTAATGCAGGAGATTTTCCGGATGGCTCTCCCTCCCCATCGAGGGGGAGGGGTGGGGAGAGGGTCTCCTCCGCTCTCCGTGGGGAGATAAAAAAGTAGGTTATATACAGATTAGTTTATCTTAGATTCCTTACCCCGAATTCGCATATAAACTAAGAAATTCTTTCCGTTTTTAATGGATTTCTTACAAAAATAAAGGAGGATAGTCATCAACGACTGTCCTCCATTCCGTTATTTCTATTTAATTAACTCAATTTTGGAAGCTTAATTATTCACATTAATTATTCCTTGTTCATTCACTTAGTTACTACGTATCTTGTTCTACTAAAATTCAATTCATCCATTCTTTGTTCGTCTTAAATAGCCTTTCCTAAGTACAACCTTACTTTAGCTCCCAATTTACAATCTAAAAACTACATTACAGTTACATTAGTAAGTCCAAATTCAATTCTAAATAATTCTATTCAATCCTATTTATATATTAAAAACAACTTGTATTCCTTATTATATAGCTTGCGCTTTTTGTCGTCATTGCTTACAGCATCTTTCATTATTGCATAATGTTTGTTACTGCGAATGTACGCTCTTTATTTTTCTGCTGCAAAGATACGGCGAAAAATCGTCCATAAATGCAACATATCTACAAATGTAATCGTACGTTTGTATCAAAATGATTTAAATTGACGTTTTAGCACTACTTTTTTATCAGTTTTCATGTTTTTTTAGCCAAGATGAGTATTATTTTGTCCCAAAACCACGTTACTTACTCTTAAATTTCATGATAAGCAAACGAAAAACCACATAGTCTTAAAACATCAATCTGATATATTGTTGTAGTATTTTAATCCAAAATTAAATATTTACTTACAATAATTAATGTGTCATTTTCTTTGTAATGCTCGGTGTATTTATTGTTAATATGGAGTCGCTTCTTGTGTGAATACGAAATAAAAGTTTTACGAATACATTATTCGCAAGCATGTTTTTCCATGATTATTTTTGAGTACATTCTATTATATAAGTAGGTGTGCATAATTATTTTTACAATCCTTGCACAGCCTACTGCGCATCTTCACCGCCTAAAAACAATCGAGTAGAAGTCACTACACTCATTTATTATATGCGCTGAACCTACATCATTAATCAATACAATCATTATAAAAATAATTTTGCACACCTACTTACTTTAATATGCAAGTGTTAATATAATATCATTGATATATGTCGCTGATCGTTTCGCAAATTTATCATGTCACTGCAAAATTCCATATCCGTACACTATTTTCACTTCTCACTTTGTAACGAATGTTGATTACATTACGACAGCGGGACGTAACAAGTGTCTTGTTACGCCCCGCCTATTGTTTTATTTTTGGAGGATTAAAACTCGTCTGTGAATACTTCCTTGAGCATTACGATCATACCGTAAACATGCTGGAGAAGTGGCTCGCTGATGACCTTAGTGTTGATGTTTACTTCCTCTGTAGTCACCTTGTCGTTCTTAAGATACTTGACCGCCTCTTCGTAGTTGCTGAATGGAACTACGCCGTCTGGGTTGCAGTGAAGAAGCTTGAGTTTGTACTCAGGTGTCCAACCTTTGCAGAGATTCTGACGATCCATCATACTGATAAGAGTTTCGAGTGCTTCTGGCTGTGCATTGCAGTAGTCGAAGTTGAGGATTTCGCCAAGTTTCCATCCGTTTAGCTTGGCAACAACGTCAAGAACTCCCTCGCGGTTTTCACGGATTGCCTGTGGAACACCTGTGTTCCAACACTTATCTGTGAAGAAGTCGCGGTAGTTGTAGAGACTCATTTCTGTTGGGTAGCTGTTGAACATGCTGTTGATTACCATTGGAATCACAGCGCCGAGACCCATCTTCTTGCCTTGGTTGTAATCCTCGATGTATGTTTGGAATGTACGACTGAGGTCGTAAGGGCCATCGCCACAGAATACGTTATCAAGTTTGATGCGTGCCTGAGTTGCTTTGTCTCTACGCTGAACTTCGCGGAGTGAAGCCAATGAAACAGAGCCTCCCTGTGAGTAGCCGAGGATTGTTGTCTTGTAGTTGCTGTCGAGCTTGAGATTCTTCTCCTTTGCATAATCAAGGAGAGCGAGTAATGCATCGACGCTTGTGCGACCGTGAACGTCATGGTTGAGGTATAGGTCTACGTGGTCTGTTGTAGAACCGAGACCTATGTAGTCAGGCATGATACAAAGTGAACCGGTTGCAGCCATGATAGCCTCGACGGATGTAAACTTAGTTGGAATCATCATGAAGCCTATTTGTGTTCCGTGGTTGATGAGCATGACCTTGTTCATCTTCTTGAGTATAGGGTACACGATGAGAGCAGATGCCTTGACTGGCTTCATGTCTTGGTCTGTCGTTGTGTACTCAATGCGTACAGTTTTGTAGAGTGCAGGAACGAGGCTGCGAGTCTGTGAGTCAGTGTTGTTGAGATCAGCTTTTTCAAATGCTTCCTTAAGGTCTTTGTATGCCTCAAGTCCCTCAAACTGCTCCATGCCTTCCATTGCTCCAGCAAAGAGTTCGCTACCATTTACAACATTCTCTTCAAGGACTTTGTAGTTGCCATCTTCGGTAACTTCTTCGTTCTCCTGAACATTTAACACTTCTTCATCTTGTGTACAAGATACGAGGCTTACAGCTGCTAATGCGAGCATCATAAGCGCACTTCTTTTAAAATGCATAGAATTTAGTTATTGTTAGTTATTATTAATGTATAACAGTTACCCAAACGATGGGACTGTTTGATTGGAATAACTTGGAAGGATAAACACACAAGCCCGACCCGTCATAACGGGCAAGTGAGTTTCATAATTCATTTGTTCGACTTGGCAAAGGTATTGATTTCTCTTTATTGCAACAAATAAGTGTAAGCAAAAATCACATAAAGTGTCATCTTCTTGATAAAAAATAATCTTTTATTGTCTTTTGACATTTTTTTTGCTTATATTTGCCACTTGAAACCTAATAAACATTAATTGACATGAAGTACACAACTGAAAGTAAAGTGGAAGAGTTCTTCCAGACCCTCGACTCAACATTCGGGGAGAATAAGAAACAATGTAAGACACAAGTACTTACTGTGGAAAACTATGTAGTGTTAGGACAGCTTACAGCTCTTCGATTCATTGAATGGGTTGGTAACAACCCTGGTGGAGTAGTTGCACTTCCTACAGGAAAGACACCAGAGTTCTTTATCAAGTGGATGCAATACTACCTTGACAATTGGGAGTATGAATCGACGAAGGGCATCATAGGTAAGCTTGGACTTAAGAAGCCAGACTTCTCATCCCTGCATTTCTTCCAGTTGGATGAGTTTTTCCCTATCAATCCTGAACATGAACGTTCGTTTCGCTATTTTGTTAAGAAATACTATATTGAGATGCTTGGCTTTGACCCAGAAAAGACGCATCTTATCAACACGTTCTTCCTTAACGAGAAAGAGCAGGAGCTACTTGGTGGAGCAAAGAACATGAGTGAGGTTTTCGTGGATGGTGTTGTTGATTTGTCACTCCGTATGCGTATCGCTAATAATAAGGAAGAAATGTACCAGCAACGAGCAATACGTCTCTTCGACGAGTTCTGCACACAGTACGAAAGCAAGATTCGTGCACTTGGAGGTATCGGCTTCTTCCTTGGTGGTATTGGTCCTGACGGACATATTGCTTTTAACGTCAAAGGTTCAAGTCCATTCTCTCATACACGTCTCACAGGAGTCAATTATGAGACGCAAGCAGCGGCAGCAGGCGACCTTGGTGGCATTACCCTTGTTAGAAAGAAGGCGGTAATCACAATGGGACTTGAGACAATCACGTATAATCCAGACTGTGTGGCTGTGATTATCGCGGCTGGCCAATCGAAGGCTAAGGTGGTGGCAGGTTCTGTGCTCAACGCACCTACACAGGAATATCCAGCTACTTGTCTCCAGAAATTACCTAACGCTCGTTTCTTCATTACTGCGGCATCAGCTGTTGTTCTTTCCGAGAACAGGAACGCGCTTCCTCGTCCTAAGCCAAAGGATGTCAAGGCAAAGATTGAGAAGGGCTTAGTGATGCCTGAGAATGAGACCATACTTCACACTGGCCCTCATCATGATGACATAGAGCTTGCTTATTTCCCATACATCCACCACCTTGTTCGCTCAAAGAACATCAAGAACTACTTTGCCTACTGTACAAGTGGTTACACTTCTGTAACTACTGACTATCTGCAGAGTGTGTATGAGCACATCCTTGAGCACATCAATCCACAGTTGGCGTATCTTAAGGAACACAACATAGCATCGCTCTTCACCACCTCCTACGAGGATGACATTACCCTCTACCTTAGGGGCGTAGCCACTCAGGACACCTCAAAACAGAACTTTGCGATTGCGCGTCGCCTTGCACGTAAGTGGGTTGCCTGCCGTAACTTAAAGAGCGATTACGAATTATCTTCATTTGTGGCAGGACAGCTGGAGACAATACACAGTCTTGAGGCAGGACGTCGTGAACCAGAGGACTTCCACCTGGCAAAGGGATGGCTGCGTGAGATAGAAGCCGAACTTGTATGGGCACACTTCGGTATTGGTACCGACCATGTGAACCATCTTCGCCTTCCTTTCTATAGCGATGACATCTTCCCTCATTATCCGGACTTTGAGCATGACGTTAAGCCAGTGTACGAATTGTTGGAAAAGGTGCGTCCTACTATCGTCAGCCTTGCACTCGACCCAGAGGGAAGCGGTCCTGATACTCACTTCAAGACACTCATTGCATTAAGCGAAGCCATTGACAAGTATCATGCAGGGCATCCTGACGTGCCATTGCGCATCTGGGGCTATCGTAATGTTTGGTCACGCTATAATATAAATGATGTGAACACCATTATACCAGTTTCGCTAAATTCCTTTGCCGTGCTCAAGAATATGTTTGACACGTGTTACCTAAGTCAACGCTCGGCTGATTTCCCAAGCTACGAGTACGACGGTCCATTCAGTGAACTTGCACAGAAGGTATGGGTTGACCAGCATTCAGACTTATGCAAGATCGTAGGCGAGGACTATTTCTATGGTTCTGATAAGTTGATGCTTCGTCGTACTTATGGAGCAATCTATCTCAAGGACATGAGTTATGACGAGTTCCGTGAGTACATGATACCAGTAAAGAAGTTGCTGGAGGTAAAATCAACATTGCAGAATGAATGATTTTTATTAATATTGCACCTTTGGTGCGTTACTGACAATAATTTCCAACTTTTCTCACCGAAGGTAATCTTACCAATCTTATTCCAATAAAAAAAATGTAAGCAAAATAATTATTGGGTCAATTATTGGTAAGATTACCTTCGGTGAGAAAAGTTGGCAATTATTGTTTTTTATGCGCCATTGGCGCAACACAACAAATATTTATTGGTGAATAGTTACGTATAAGCCGTACCAAGTTTTTTTTGACACTTGACAACTCGTACAAATGGCCCATTACATTTTTTGTTTCCTTTTTTGAACCACTCGAAATTATGAAGATGATGGCGTGATTTTTGCACTTTGAGCGCATTTTTACCTTATTTTGGGGGGATTGCATTGAATTATTGTCTTGAAATATTGATACAAATGTCCATTTGCATTATGCGAAATACAATATTTTGTTCGTTTTACGAAGAATTTGGGTATAAATAGTATAGTAAATAGGAAATAAAGTGCAAATGATATGGGCGTACTTACACTTAATTGCAATAGTGCTGGCATTGCTTACAATTTTAAAGATGTTGCGTACATTTTGAATAAAATTCAACGTAAATGGACGAATACATTTACGGGCCATTAGTATGTCAATGCGCATCGAAAACGGAAATGTGCATAGAAAAAAGTGTGTTCAATACACAATAAATCAAAGTTTTGACAATAGTGTAGTTTTAACATTCCCTTTTTTGACATTTTTTTTGAATTATTATATTTCAAATATTGTTAAAGTTTTAAA
>R24__coassemble_1276_pt1 | contig 13975 bp, 9 predicted proteins | sample R24__metabat2_low_PE_026 | metagenome-assembled genome bin R24
GCCTGCGGTATGGTCGGTGCGTCATTTTCGGGAGTGACCTTCATAGGCGTTCCGGGAATGGTAATGACGGGTGACATGACCTATCTGCAGATGTGCATAGGCTTCTTCTTCGGCTATCTTGTCGTGGCTTTCGTTCTCCTCCCTATATATTACAGGATGGGGCTTACGAGCATCTACGGCTATCTGGACAAGAGGTTTGGGGGTGTTAGTTATAGGACGGGTGCATGGTTCTTCATCATCTCCAAACTTAGTTCGTCGGCAGCCAAGTTCTATGTCACTTGTCTTATACTTCAGCAGTTTGTATTTGACGACTACGGCATACCTTACTGGCTTACGGTCATCGTGACGCTTGCCTTCATCTGGCTCTATACAAGGAGTAGTGGCATCAAGGCACTTGTATGGACGGATGCCCTTCAGACTCTCTGCCTTATCGTGGCACTTGTGCTTATCATGGTGAAGGCTGTTGATATGCTTGGCATGGATTGGGGTGAGGCTTATCGTGCAGTGCTTGGTAGCCCTCACTCACGCATCTTTGAGTTCTCCGACTTTGTTAGTCGTCAGAATTTCTGGAAGCAGTTTTTGAGTGGCGTGTTCGTGGTTATTGTTATGACAGGTCTTGACCAGGACATGATGCAGAAGAACCTTACTTGTCGTGACCTCCGTTCTGCCCAAAAGGATATGTGCTCGTATGGTGTGCTTTTCATTCCTGTTAATGCCTTATTCCTTACCCTTGGCATCCTGCTTCTTGCGCTCTATGCTCACCTTGGTATGGATATTCCACAGAAGGGTGACGACCTTCTCACGGGGATTGCAGCCACTGGTGTAATGGGAAATGCCGTAGTGGCATTCTTTACCATAGGCGTTATTGCAAGTGCATTCTCAAGTGCGGATAGTGCCCTTACGGCTCTCACCACATCATTCTGTATCGACATCCTCGGCAAGGACAGTACGGACGAGCAGGGTGAGACGCTCAGACGCAAGGTTCACATCATCATTGTGGCTGTTTTTATCTTTTTCACCCTCCTGTTCAAGTGGGTTGGCTCAAACAGCGTCATCGACCTTATCTACACCTTGGTGAGCTACACCTACGGCCCTCTCCTTGGACTTTATGCCTTCGGAATGTTGACCCGACGGATGCCACGTCCTCGTCTCGTTCCTTTCATAGCCATAGCCTCTCCTTTGCTTTGCTACGCCCTTGATGCTTTCACCCTCCAGCACTATGGCTATAAGTTTGGCTACGAACTCTTGATGCTTAATGGTATGCTCACGTTCATGGGCCTGTGGATGGTGAGTAATAAGAAATGAGTAATGAGAAAAATACTAACTAAACAGAATATGCAAAACAAAATCTTAATAGCTTTTGCTCTTATGGCAAGTGCTACGAATACTGATGCGCAGGATAGGAACTCAAAGGTTGCCGAAAAGGCGATTAATGAGGTCGTTGTTACTGGTACAGGAACTTTCCGTAGGGAGAGTAACTCGCCTGTTGCTGTGAAGGTTATAACTGCAAAGGAACTGAAGGATGCACAGGTGACAAGTCTTCAGGAGGCTCTTGCCAAGCTGACTCCCAATGTTACCACCCATACGAGTGGAATGGGTACTTTCGTTAATTTCAATGGCGTGAGCGATGACTATATCCTTATACTTGAGAACGGAAAGAAGGTTGTCGGCGACGACCGTTGGAGTCGCATAAGCATTGCCAATATCAAGCGAATAGAGGTGTTGCAGGGGGCGGCAAGTGCTCTTTACGGTAGCGATGCAATAGCAGGTGTTATCAACATCATCACGGGTGATTCCAAGGATGCTGTCGATGTGTCCAATCGTACCCATGTGTCAAGCAAGGGACGTGTGAGTGAGGATATTACCCTTGATTTCAACGTCGGTAAGTTCTCGTCACAGACATCATACAATTATCAGACGACGGATAACTGGCAGGTAAATAACAAGCAGGAATTCTTTGAAACTGATAATGTCACGGGCGAAGACAGACAAGTGCTCAAACTCACTGGAAGACCTATGAGTACGGCTTTTGCAAGCCATAATGTAAGTGAGAACCTACAATGGAAGTTCAATGACAAGCTCTCTATGTATGTCCGCGGCAATTATTATGACAACATGACTAATCGTCCTCGCTCTGCCACCTACTTCACACAGTCTAAGACAAAGACAAAACTGAATGACGGAACCACACAGTATAACTATACGTATAAGGAGAAGGCTGCCTACACATACGATATTCACCATAATTCCTATCTATATGGTGCCGGGGCAAGGTATGAGTTCAGCAAGAATGCCCATATCTACTTCGATGTGTATTCCGACAATTATGTGACTAAGTATGATTATTGGCAGACGGGTGAGACGGAAGAGAATGAGGTTACCCGTAAGCGTACCCATTACGTCAATGAGACCATGAAGGGAATCTTCCGCCTTTCAGAATGGAACAAACTGTCGGCAGGAGTGGAGCTGGTGCAGGAGTCGCTTGATAGTGAGAGCGACAATATTGACTTTGAGACAACGAATACATACAACGTATTTGCGCAGGATGAAGTGAATATATTCAAAGGACTTGAAGCTGTTGTCGGGGCACGATACACTTACAATGACAACTTTACATCGCATGCCACAGCCAATGTTGCGCTTTTCTATCATATAGGAGGCTTTCGTGCTCGTGCCGCTTATTCTGGAGGCTATCGTACGCCGACGCTGTCTCAGCTTTATGCTACAGACATGGCAAAGACCAATGCCCGCTTCACGCTCAACAATACCAACCTTAAACCTGAGACGAATGATTTCTTTAACCTCAACATGGAGTATAGCAACACGTGGATGAGTCTTAGTGTTACAGGGTTTGTGAACAAGGTACACGACATGATTAACTATCGAGTGATGTCGCAGAGTGAGATTGATGCAGATACCCATCTTACGTCTCTCTATAATGATGGATGGACAACGATTCGTCAACGTGATAATATAGATAAGGCAACGGTTAAGGGCATCAATGTGAATGCTAAGTTCTTCCTCCCTTATGGCATAAGCGTAGGCGGTGGATATACTTATACGGATGCCAAATCCGAGACGATGAACTTTGACAGCAAGACGCAGGCTTATACCTTGGTTACTACGCCTGTGGATAAGAGTGTAAAGAATGTGGCAAGGGTAAACCTTGCGTGGGATAGAAGCTGGAGTAATTATCATGTGAACCTGTCGCTCAACGGTCATGTTCAGGGCGAACGATACAGTAGTACCTATGGCTTTGCTCCTAAGTATCAGCAATGGGATTTTGCTACGCGCCACTCTTTCTATGTTAATGACTTGGTACTTGAACCAGGCATTGGCGTGGAGAATATATTTGATGAGAAAGATTGCTCTTACTGGAACAGCAACTTCTCTACGATAAGCCCTGGACGTGCGGTGTTTGTCAGCTTTGCCATAAAGTTTAGACATTGATTGCATTTCTTGATATTTATGCCTAATAAAGTAATGGAGCGCGCCAACGACATGATTGGTGCGCTCCATTATTGTGATTGGTGCCTATACATGTTTCTTGTCTCTCGGACTATTGATAGACAGAGAGGCGACACTTGGCTTTAGTTCTGACTACTCTGTTATCTGGGCATTTTAACTTAAAATCTTAATTCATAACTCTTAATTCTTAATTTATTCTTATCTTTGCGCAATACTAATAAAGCATAGGTTATTTTATCATGAGAAAACTATTAATCGGTGCTTTGGCACTTACATATTCCTTGTTTGCCCAAGCCATTGACTTGGCTAAGGCTACCATCGTGTATGACAAGGCGGATTGTGCACTTTCGGCTAAGATGGCAGGCGTACTTGCTGACGACATTGAACGTGTGACTGGCGTTCGTCCTGCCATATCAACAGAGACTGTCAAGGGCAATAGTATTGTACTTGCTACGCTTGGAAAGTCACGCTTTGCCAATGGTCATACGGAACTCCGGGGAGAGTGGGAACGCTATGCCATCGACTCAGACAAGAAGACCGTGCGCATCACGGGTAGCGATGCACGTGGACTTGCTTACGGCGTGTTCCATGTGAGTGAGAAGATAGGCGTAAGCCCTTGGTATTGGTGGGCTGACGTGCCTGTGAAACGTGGCAGGAAGGCTGAGTATGAGGAGACGATGGTGAGCAAGGCTCCTACGGTCAAGTACCGTGGCATCTTCATCAACGATGAGGACTGGGGACTCAAGGTATGGGCTTCAAAGACATTCGAGAAGGAACTGGGCGACATAGGTCCTAAGACATACGACAAGGTGTGCGAGCTTATCCTGCGCCTTCGCGGCAATATGCTTGCACCTGCCATGCACTCATGTACGGGTGCTTTCTATTCGCATCCAGAGAGTCAGGTGGTGGCAGACAGTTGGGGCATAATGATTACCACGAGCCATTGTGAGCCGCTTCTCTTCAACAACGCTTCTGAGCTGGAGTGGAAGAAGGAGGTGGACGGTGAATGGAACTATGTGACCAACGGAAAGCATATACTCGACAAGCTTGACAGCCGAATACGTGAGACGGCTCAGTATGACAACATATATACCGTCGGTATGCGAGGACTGCACGACGAGGCCATGAAGGGCAACCGACCCAAGGGAACGTGCGCGTGTGCTTGAGAAGGTGATAGGTGAACAGCGTAAGATACTCCGTAAGTACAAGAGACGTGCGGAGGATGACATACCACAGATATTCGTGCCATACAAGGAGACGCTCGACATCTATGATGCAGGTCTCGACCTTCCTGACGACATCACCATCGTGTGGCCTGATGACAATTACGGCTACATGAAGCGTGTGAGCAATCCTGAGGAACGCAAGCGCAAGGGTGGTAGTGGCGTGTACTACCATATCAGTTACCTTGGCACTCCCCACGACTACCTATGGATGAACACCACGCCTCCAGTCCTTATGTACGAGGAACTGAAGAAGGCATACGATGCAGGTGCTGACCGCTACTGGCTTCTCAACGTGGGCGACATCAAGCCTATGGAACTGGGCATACAGACCTTCATGGATATGGCTTGGGACTTCGATGCTTTCGACTATGAGAAGGCGTATTATCATCAGGCGGACTTCATGGCGCGAACTTTTGGAAAGTTTTATCAATGGGATAGCACGTATGTGAATATTCGTAACAGATATGCGGGTCTGCTGAAGCGTTATTACCGTCCAGCTTGGGATAGAAAGCCTGAGTACATGGGCTATGAGATAGAATGGGATACGGAAGAAAACTCAAAGATGCATGATGCACCGTTTAATGTTGATACTGGTTTTGTGTTTACTAAGTTACATTATAACGAACGCTTCGATGATTATCAGTATCTTTTTTGCACTATAGACGATTATATAAAACGTTTTCTTCCTGATAGCCTTCAAACACCATTCTTTGAAATGTTTGGTTATTCTGCATATTCTGCTGTCTTTAATGATTGGAAGTTCATGGTTGCGCAAAGAAATCACATGACTGGAGATGCAAAGGCTGCTGAAGGTGTTCGTTTTTACCAAGAGGGTATAGATGGTCTTGTCCGTGAATACAACACCATGCTTGATGGCAAGTGGAACGGAATGATGTCCGAAGTTCCACCAGGTTATGTGGCGGAATATCACAAGATGCCGCCTCTTGTCAACGAGCCAACGGATAAATATAAGTTGCCAGAGGAGCAGACTTACACGGTGTATGACAAGTATCTTGAATTTGGAGTGGGTAAGAAGGAAAAGCCTTTCCGTATTATTCATGGTATTGGTACACATTGGTTCGTTCTTCAGTTGGGCGATGCACACGATAGGGTGGAAGACCCGACGAGTCTTGAGTCATCCCACATCGACATACCTTTCGACCTTGAAGGTGATAGCGTGAAGCTTCAGATCAGTACAGTTCCTGTGTGGCCGCTGTACAGTGGCAGAAGCAACCGCTTCGGCGTGAGTGTGGATGGCTGCAAGCCCGTTGTCTGCGAGAACGAGATTGTCGAGTGGTCATTCCCTTGGAAACTGCAGGTGCTCAACAACCGCAAGGATTATCTCCTCACTCTTCCTGTTGACAAGACTCGCAAGTCGCACACCCTCACATTCATCATCGGCGACCCGGGACAGATGATACAGAGGGTTACTTACTCTTCGTTTTAAGCATGTGGAAGCTCAGTGTTGAATAATGTAATAACATTGTAACACCTGTTGTGCTCCATACATACAAAAGAAAGTAGTATATTTGCTTATCGTAACTTCCTTTTATGGCACATATTACTTAATGACTTATGATAATAGTTGTCGTCGATGATGAACAGGATATCTGTGAGATATTGCAATTTAATCTTGTTAGAGAAGGGTATGAGGTGGTTGCTGCCAACTCTGCGGAAGAGGCATTGGAAATTCTCAACAATGAGAAGCAGAGTGGGGATGCATTGCCTAATCTTATTCTTCTTGATGTGATGATGGGGGAAATGTCTGGGTTCCAGATGGCTCGTAAACTGAAAGCTGATGCAGACACAGTAAACATTCCAATCATATTCGTGACTGCTCTTGACGATGAAGATAATACTGTCAAGGGACTCAATATCGGTGCAGATGACTATATCTCAAAGCCGTTAAGTATGAAGGAGGTGAAAGCAAGGGTTAAGGCTGTGTTGCGTAGAGCAGCTCCTTCGCAGGTTTCACACGAAGAAGATACTTTGCCTTCGTTTTCACCTGAGATTCATTACGAAACAATCGACCTTAATCTTGATTCTAAGACGGCGACTCTTGACGGAGTGGATTTATCTCTCACAAAACTTGAATTTGAACTCCTCTCACTCCTTTTGCAGAATCTTGGTAAGGTTTTTTCAAGAGAGGAGCTTCTAAGTCGTTGTTGGCCGCACGATGTGTATGTGCTTGACCGTACCGTGGATGTCAATATTACTCGATTGCGCAAGAAGATAGGTCGTTATGGGAAACAGGTAAAAACACGCATTGGTTATGGCTACTGCTTTGAGAAGTAAATCGTTTCAGTTGAACCTGCTGATGAGTATTGGAGGCATTTTCTTGTTGTTTGCAATATGCTTCAGCGTTTACCAGTACAACAGAGAAAAAGACTATAAGATTGACATCTTGCACTCCCGTTTGCAGATGTACAATTATGAGATGATGCAGTCTTTGGGCGAAAAAGGTATGCTCAACGACAGTCTTTTTCGTGATTATACACTCACTCACAGCATTGACAGAATGCGTGTGACAGTCATTGATATAAAGGGACGCGTACTTCAGGACAACGACTATGAAAAGATAGATTCTCTCTCTAATCACCTTCAAAGAGCGGAAGTGCAACAGGCTTTGCACAATGGTAGTGGATATGATATAAAGCGTACTTCACAATCTACTCACGAGACATACTTCTATTCTGCAACAAGGATGGGTAATCTTGTGATTCGTTCTGCTGTTCCTTATTCTGCCGAGTTAACGGAGTCGCTTAAGGCTGATAATACATACATCTATTTTGCTATTGTGCTGACTTTGTTACTTGGTATTGCGCTCTATCTCAATACTCGACGAATAAGTCGTCATATAGGTTATTTGCGTGAGTTTGCCATAAAGGCAGAACAAGGTGACCAGTTGGACCATGAATTGGAACGCAGATTACCTGATGACGAGTTGGGCGAGATTTCACATACCATCATTACCTTGTATTGGAAACTGCGTAACTCGGAAGAGGATAAGGTGAGAATAAAGCGTCAGCTGACACAGAATGCCGCACACGAGCTGAAGACTCCTGCTGCAAGTATTCACGGTTATCTGGAGAGTATTCTTGATAACCCTGAAATGCCACAGGACAAGCGACAGCACTTCCTGGAGCGTTGCTATGCTCAGAGTGAGCGAATGAATAAACTTCTATTTGACATGGCTTTGCTCACAAAACTTGATGAGATTCCTTCAAAGCAGATGGCTGATTCTGATAAGCTAATAGATGTTGTACCAATAATCAACAATGTGCTTGAAGATACAGCTTTGCAATTAAGTGAGAAGGGCATAGAGTGTGTTGTGAAAATGCCGTCACGAGTTATTATCAGTTCTCCGCTTAATGACCCCGAGGCAAGCATATATAGTATATTCCGCAATCTTGTTGATAATGCCATTGCTTATGCTACTGGTGCAACACAAATAAAGATAAGCTTCTCAGATGATGAGTTTGTCTTTTCGGATAATGGTGCCGGTGTGGCAACAGAACATCTGCCACATCTGTTTGAGCGTTTTTATCGTGTCGATAAAGGTCGCTCCCGTAAACTTGGTGGCACAGGTCTTGGCCTTGCAATAGTAAAAAATGCAGTAGCTGTACACGGAGGAACAGTTACTGCACTTCATACTCCCGGAGGAGGCTTGACTATTAGGTTTACGCTCTAGTTTTTCTTGCCTTGCTCTCAACTACATTGAGAACATAGTCGGCAAGTTTCTCATATCCATTTATTGTGTCGATGTAGAATGCTCCTAACTGATAGTCATAAGCACCTTGTGACAACTGTTGGATATTTTCTTCTCTAAGGTAAGAACGAAGCTTGTTAATGTCATCCTCTACCTTATAGCTCTTATCTATGTCGTGCCCTTCGCCTTCTGGCTCATTGAGCGTTGATATCATCAGTTCAATGGCATTTCCAACCATCTGTTCTATTTCTTGTATGTTTTTGAGCTGAGTCTCTGTGAAGTGTACCTTGCATTTTGTACGCTTGCGTGAGAGAATGCGTGAGATATTGAATGCACAGTCACCTATACTCTCAAGGTCATCAAGTTCACGAAGCATGCGCTGCACCTGATGTTTTGCATCGTCAGAGAGGCGTCCTTCACTAACCTTCTGTAGATAGTGGGCAATCTCATATTCCATATTGTCTGTTATGTCCTCGTATCGTTTCACCTTCTCCAGTTTCTCGTTGAAGTCGTCATCGTTGTCAATATTATGCATCTTGAGAAGATAGTTAAACTGTTTCTGACAACGCTCTGCAAATAGCACAATCTCCTTGCGTGCCTGAAGTAATGACAATTCCGCCGTGGAAAGAAGTCCTGCTGTGATGAACTGTAATTTATCTGGTTCGTCAGTATCCTTTTCTGGTAACACACGACATACGAACATCTCTATTTGCTTTACAAATCCTATGAGCAGGAATGTATTGATGATATTGAACGCTGTATGGAAGGTAGAAAGCTTGAACAAGTCGTTTCCTCCACCCATAAAATTATTTACGAACCAACTGACTGCGTCACAAGCTGGGTAGAATATGATAAGTACAACAGCTACTCCAAACACATTGAAGAACATATGTGCAAGTGCTGCTCTGCGTGCCTGCGTGTTTGCTGTGAGAGATGCCATAAAGGCGGTGATGGTAGTACCGATATTCTGTCCCATGGCAAGTGCTGCTGCCTGTTCAAAACCGAAACCAGGAATGTTCATTCCAAAGAGCATGAGAGTGATTGCCATTGTAGCTGCTGATGCTTGGACAATCATGGTAACCAAAGCTCCTACGATTACGAAAAGAATGATTGTGAAGAATGAATCTTGTGGTACATGTGCAAGCATTCCTGCTACCATGTCACCTATGTTCATTGCTGTTGCTGCTTCCTGAAGGAATGACAATCCCATAAAGAGAAATGAGAATCCGAAGATGAACTCACCAATGCTTTTCCTGTTGCTTTTTCCGCTGAAGATAAGTGGCATTCCAATGGCAAGCAGAGGAATGGCAAATGCGGCAATGTTTACTTTGAATCCTACTGCTGAGATAATCCATGCAGTTACGGTTGTACCGATATTGGCACCCATAATAACTCCAATAGATTGAGAAAGTGTCATAAGCCCTGCATTCACAAAGCTGACGACCATTACTGTTGTAGCGGAAGATGACTGGATAAGTGCTGTGATAAGAATACCCGTCAAAACTCCCATTACTCTGTTCTTTGTCATCGCAGAAAGAATGCCACGCAGACGATCTCCGGCAAACTTCTCAAGTCCCTCGGACATTGTTTTCATACCAAAAAGAAACAACGCAAGAGAGCCAATAAGTGAGAAGATGTTAATGATTAAATCCATATTTTTTCTTTGTTCATCTTTTATGGCAGGTTCAAAGGAAACAGAACATGCCTAATATCTGGTGCAAAGATGGTACAATCATATTACGGATGTATTACGCGGATGTTACAATCTTGTTACAAAGTGGTTGAGAAATGCCTTTGTAACACCTTTGAAATATTTTTGTAACATCGCATTCCTACATTTGTGATGTCATCAAGGTGCGAATCAATCTCTTTGATGAAAGTTACAATGAACAAAGAAAAAGCAGATAGAGTTATTCGGATAATAAATTGGATTCGTTTTGTAATCCTTGTGCTGTTTCTGACATTTGTGTTTGTCGGATTGGCAAATGCTTGATGGATGTGAGTCATAAATTGTGAGTTATGAGTTACCATCCAGAGACAACTCATAACCCACATCTTATCACTCTCAACATATTCTCATCCTCACCCATATCCATCGTGGGATGAGTCTCCAGAAGGCTACGAGGATGCGGTATTTCCAGTCAACCGTCACGATGGACTTGCCAGCCAATACGCCGCTTATTATCTTGCGAGCAGCATCGTCCACGTTCATCTGCATAGGGTATGTGCCACCCTCAATCAAAGGGGTGCGGACAAAGCCAGGGCGAATGTCCGTGATGGTCACGTTCTTCATGCCACGTATGTGAGCCAACTGAGTGAGACACTCAAGGTAGTGGTTCACGTATCGCTTCGTAGCCGAATAGGCAGGAGCAGCACCCAGTCCCTTAGTACCGGCAATACTGCTTATGACGGCAATCTGACCCTTCTGCTCAGGATGCTTGGCGTAGTAGTCGAACATGGCTATCACCATGCGAGTCATGCCGAGTGCGTTGGTCGTTACCGTAGCCAACTCCTTCTCAGCCTCCAGCTCTATGTTCTGGTAGCCGATGCCCGAGCTATGGAGGAAGAGGTCAATCTTTCCACCCATCTTACCGATGAGAGTGTCCAGCTTTTCCGTCGCATTCTCCTTCGTCACGTCTATCTCTTGCGTGGCAACGATATTCATGTCTCGGCTCTGCATCTCCTGTAGCACGTTACCGCGACGACCTGCGATGCCCACTTGCCAACCCTTCCTCGTCAGCTGCTCTGTTATGGAACGTCCGATACCCGATGTTGCACCAACTATTATTGCTTTCATCATACTCGTTTGTTTTATTGGTATGTTTATGTCGTTTAGTCTATAAGAACATAAACAAGAAAAAACATGTTTTCTTTTGTTTTCCTGTGTTTTACTTCCCTTTGGTCAGTGAGAGAAGTTCTTTTGTTTTTATAATTGGCCGCTTGGCGGCACAGCTATACGTTTTTAACCGTACAGGTTGAAAGAACTCATAATTCATAACTCACAACTCACAGTTCCCCTTTGAAGTATTTCTCATCAAGCAACTTCTCCATCCAAATCATGTCGTACCACTCGCCGAACTTATAACCGCAACGGTGGAAGTGTGCAATCTTCTTGTATCCCAGCTTGGCGTGGAACTCAGGACTCTGGTGCGTGAGATGGCTGTTAGGAGTGTCAATCCATGATATGCAAGCGTTGATGTTGATGAAACCGCGAGTCTGCAGCTCAGCCTCAAGAGCTTCGTAGAGTGTCCTGCCTATGCCCTTGCCCTGAGCATCGCGAGCCACGTATATGCTTGTCTCCACACAATGGTCGTAAGCCCTGCGAGCCTTGAACACGCCAGCGTAGGCATAGCCGACGATTACTCCGTCCCTCTCAGCCACGATGTATGGATATTTCTTCAGTACGTTCTCTATTCTCCCACGGAACTCCTCCACCGTAGGTATGTCGTATTCAAACGTTATAGCTGTGTCAGTAACATAGGGAGCATAAATCTCCAAAAGTCTCTTTGCGTCCTCAGGCACGGCAGTCCTGATGGTCACGTCTCTGTTTTCTGTATTCATGTTGTTTTGTTGTTTCGGGCATTCCGCCCATGTCTCTGTTTAATGATTCCCTACCCACATGGAGTAGCATTTACCTTCTTATCGGATGCAAAAGTAATAATAATCTTTCATACCCCTTCCTTCTTCATGCGATAAGTATTCCCATGCCCCCAAAATATCCCGTTTATGTCCAATCTTTTTACGATAATATGAGATATTGATGCCCATTAAAACCATTTATCATTTATTATTGGTATATTTGCCTCTGCAAATGTTTTGGCATCTATCTAAGATGCAAAATGCCTTGAAGGGTAGATAGTGTATACCTATAAGTGCAAAAACTTGCAAAAAGACAAGAATGAATAAGATACAAGACAATAATTCGTTATAAATATATGGCACTTACAATAGATGAACTGAAGGTACTGATACAGACAGACGAGCATCGTCAGCTGGAGCTGAAGAAGACCACGGGAGAACTGAAGGACGGCATGCATACTGCTTGCGCCTTTTTGAATACCGAAGGTGGCTGGCTTATCTTCGGTGTTGCTCCCAAATCATTGAAGATTCTGGGACAGCAGGTTACTGACAAAACTCAACAAGAAATTGCCCAAGCTTTGAGTTACATGGATCCACAGGTTGATGTGATGGTAGAGTATATTGATGTTCCTGATCGCCCAAACAACAAAGTGATTGCCATGCACTTTGAAGGATGGGCATGGGGTATGGTGCCTTATACTTATCATGGTTGTCCTTACTACAAAGTGGAGAGCACAACGAAGGAGATGCCACGCGACATGTATGAAGGGCGGTTGCGCAGAAGTAAGCCAGACATGTTTGCTTGGGAAAGGCAACCTTCGGACTTTTCAGACATCAGTTCTTTGGACGAGAAACTGATACGTGGTGTCGTGCGTCTTGGTGTTGAGAGAGGAAGGTTGTCCGATATTGCCCTTACCGAACCTCTTGAGGATGTGTTGGGAAAGTGGAAATTGACAGCAGGCGACAAACCTCTAAATGCAGCCACGGCACTCTTCACGAAAGATACTGGCATGTACACGCAATTCACTATGCGTCTGGCACGTTTCCAAGGAACGGACAAGAATGAGTTTATAGACAACCAGCGAGTGGAAGGAAATATCTTCGTACTACTCAATGAGGCTATGAACTTCTTCCGCAAGCACCTGAACATGCATGGGAAGATAGTCGGACTGGTTCGTGATGAATATCTGGAAGTGCCAGCCGAGGCTCTGCGAGAAGTGGTCTTGAATGCCCTTTGCCATCGTCAGTATGAACGATACAACTTAACCATAGGTATCGCCATTTACGATGACCGTATTGAAATTGAGAACCCTGGCATCCTACCTCCGCAGATTACTCCAGAGAATATTCTGCAACCTCATATCTCTTATCCATACAATCCACTCATAGCAAATGTGCTATATAGTACAACCTATATTGAGAATTGGGGCTCGGGTGTGAAGCGTATCATGGAAGCTTGCCAAAAGAGAGGTGTAGCAGCACCAACATGGACTGTCAATGGTGGCTTTGTTGTGGTGACATTTATGAGACCTGCAAAGGGTGTCCCTCAAGGTGTTACTCAAGGTGTTACTCAAGATGTTACTCAAGATGTTACTCAAGATGTCCCTCAAGGTGTCCCTCAAGATGTTACTCAAGGTGTCCCTCAAGGTGCCCCTCAAGATAATGAACTTGATGATTGGATAGAGAAACAAATCCGAAACAATCCTCAAATATCAACAGAAGATTTGGCAGAATTGAGTAATCGAAGTTCAAAAACCATCAAGCGCCATATAGCAAAGATGCCACATATCCATTACGTGGGTAGTGGTTATAGCGGTCATTGGGAGATACTTGACAAAGAATAAAACCACCGTAGTGTGTCGCGACTGTTGTTTTTAGGAATTGAATCAACCTGCAACCATCAACAATAGGTCGTAAATTCGCAACTGAGCGTTTGACGGAATATGGGTTGTTATGGACGATGAACGACGGAGACGACTGGGAGGTGGAAAAA
>R24__coassemble_1315_pt1 | contig 13520 bp, 11 predicted proteins | sample R24__metabat2_low_PE_026 | metagenome-assembled genome bin R24
GAAAGTAAGTTAAAAGGGAGTTAAAGAGGAGCTGAGAACTCCTTTTTAACTTCCCTTTAACTATTATTTAGTAGAATTGTTTACTTTACAAAGAACTTCTTGCCATTCTTGATTACAACACCCTTGAAGTCAGCACCTACCTTCTGACCTGCAAGGTTGAAGATAGCACCGTTAGCACGGTCTGCAACAACAGATTCGATAGCATCTACTTCGCCATCAGCTACAAGAATATCAAATGAAACGAGACGAGCCTGTGAATTAGATGTGAGTACGAGAGTAATATCGTTTGCCTCGCCTGTCCATGTTGCAGTAAATGCCTCCTCGTCAATAGTGAGGTCTGTCTTGCCAACCTTCCAAGTCTTGATGTAATCCTTTGTTGCCTTCATTACAACCTGTGTGAGGTGCTTGCCAGCAGGAGCAGAAATAGTAACAGTAGAAGGAGTAGTGATTTCTGTCTTGTCATCATTGTACTTGCTACCGTAAACCTTGAGGTGGTTGTCACCCTTCTTCCAGTAACCTGTAGCTACTACTACAGAGACACCGTTCTTCTCTGCCTTAACTTCGCTACCGCTACCGCTTGTACCCTGACCTTCAAAGTCGCTCTTAGAGAAGATAGACTCACCAGCCTTTACTACGTTGATAGTGATTGTCTTTGATGATGATACGAAACCTTCACCTTCAGCAGTTGCAGCTGTGATTGTTGCCTCACCCTTAGCTACTGCTGTGATAACACCCTCAGCAGATACTGTTGCTACATTCTCATCGCTTGAAGTGTAAGTAACAGTTCCTGTATACTTAGTAGTGAATGTAGCCTTTGCAGTCTCACCCTCTACGAGGTCTTCTGATGCTGCACTCCACTCACTCTCTGGGTCAGCAAGTGTAGCGTTAGTAACGATGTCTGCCTCTGTACGTGGAGCAATCTCGATAGTAGTCTTGTTGTCCTTAACGTAGAAGATGATAACACCAGTGATGTCGTATGTCACGCTCTCACTCTCTACGAAGTCAGGGAGAGTCATGAATGTGTTGTATGGAGTGATGTCAGCCATACCGTCAGTGAGAACCTTGTTCTTTGCACTGTAAGAGAGTCCCTTGATAGTAACTACAGCTCCTTGATGTGAGAATGCGAGGTCGTCAATCTCAACTACGGATGGAGTTACAACGCCACCTTCTGCAACCTCAATACCCTCAGTCTTGTTTGTGAAGTTCTTTATTTCTGCATATCCGTTGTAGAGTACAAGTGTTACGATAGCATTACCGCTGAGCTTGTCGCCTGCCTTGAATCCTGCATTTGAACCGTATGAAATGATACCATTGCTGTTGCCGTCAGTGAAGTAAGTGCTGCTGCCCTTAGTACCAGTACATACCCAACCGTCGAAGTTGATGGCAACCTCAGTATCGTTGTCTGTTGCAGCCTTCAATACTTCAGCCATTGTAGCAATAGGAGTGAGGATAGTGTATGTTGCGCTTACAGTCTCGCTCCATGCGTCACCAACCTTTGCTGCTGCATTGATAGTTGTTGTCTCTGCTACTGCGATAGCTTCGCTGTACTCCTTTGCAGTCTCGCTTGTCTTAGGATCTGTGCCATCCACAGTGTAGAAAATCTTAGCACCCTCGTCTGCTTTGAGTGTTACATTCTGTGCACCGATGCTGTTACCAGCCTTAGTTTCGAACTTAGGAACATTTACGACTACAACATCAGATTCGTAAGTGACCTTAATCTCGTCAAGGTAAAGTGCGCCTGAGAGGTCATTGCGAAGTGCAAAGAAACTTGGTGCATCAGCAACTGTGTAAGTAACTGTATAAACCTTGAAGTCACCTTCTTCTACTACTGTTGTGTCAGCATCTGCACTTACCTTAGTTGTAGTAGGGAGAGATTCTGTACCAACATATACGTTGCAAGCAGGCTTGTTAGGATTAGTTTTTGTGAAGCGTGAAACAACAACAATCTTTGAGATTTTGTTGAAAGCCTTAGTGTTGGCAATGAAACCCTGTTTTGCCGCATCTGTATTACCCTGCATCTGGATGCCACCGCCATTGCCAGCGGAAGCATTACATATTCTACATGATGTGAAGTCGTAGCCTGCATGAGAGAAAGTGTACCAAGTACTTTCTGTATCTACGGCTTGTTTTCCATAACTATTATTACCAAGTTCTACTGAACCTGTCTTTCCATTTACGATATCCTGTGCGGAAATCGTGTAGGTTGTTTCGTTTGCAGCATAGGCGCATACTGCCATGATGCAAGAGAAGAATGAGAGTAAAATCTTTTTCATAATCGTAAAATTATTAGATGTTTTTGTTTCTTAATATTGCTACAAAATTAAGCATTTTTTTTTGATATGTGATATATAAGTATAATGAAATGACTATTTGCGTATGAATAATTGCATGTAATCCATCTTTTATGATACTTAGTTTTGCAATTAAAGGTTATATGCACTAACTTTGCTCACGATAAAACAATTCCCAATGTGGACTTCATTTACTGATTCTTCCGATAATATTCAAATGAAAAAATCAATCGCAAAATCATTTGCTGTTATTGCAACAGCATCTCTTCTTTTTTCTTCATGTGCCAGTAGAAATGTGGATAAGTATTATGCTTATCCAAAGATAACACTTTGGGGTATTCCTGCTTATGAGAAGGTAACTGTTATTACAGACGTTGCTACATACAAGGATGTGTCAATGCCTGTCACAGTTGCAATCCCTAATACAATGTATCATAACAGACGAATATTCACGGTCATTAGTAGCAATGGAAATGTATTTACAGAAAAATGTTATCTGGAAAAGCCATATACTTTGTTTGGCCAACTTGACGGTTATAACACTCGCGCACTTATGGTTTGCGGTAAGCCAGAAAGTGAGGACGGACCATATATGAATAAGGCAAATATTTATGTTGACCCATCAAGTTTAGGTATTGAGAGACCTGACACAATAGAATCCATAGAAACAAAAGCTATGGAGATTGATGCTCTCTTTGAGCCTCAGAGATATGCAAAGTAATAATCGCTTTATACATACGGAAAAAGGTGTATCAAAACATCGAGTTTTGATACACCTTTTCCCATTTATTCTGAATTATGAATTATGAATTCTTAATTCTTTACAGTCCCCATGAGTTGGCATTGAAAGATGACTCGATGATGTCTTCGTCATCATCACGGAGGTTACAGAAGAAGTCGAGACCTGTGCGTTCCTCAAGTTCGTCGATAGAGCAAGCAGAATTCTTGGCAAGCTTGTCAAGGAAATCTTTGTCCGTATTCTTGTAGTCCTTGTGCTCCATCCAGAAACCAATAGAGCGTGCATTGCCATTATTGTCGATGTAGAGACATGCCAACCAGTAGTACTTAGGAATGGCTACGCTCACAATCTTTCCGTTAGTAGTGTAGAGACTACAATAACCGAGGGTGTTACCGTCGTCGATAGTACCTCCCTTGGCGATGTAGAGAACACCACCGTTCTTGGTTACTGTTCCGCGTCCCCATTCGTCACGGGCACGGTCTTCTACCACTCCCCAGTACTTTTGGTTGAAAGCAGAAATCATAGGAGACATATTAGACATGTAGAATGTCTGCTCGTTTGCTTCCTTTGAGTAGTAACGCTCTGCGCTTCCTACGATGTGACCACGGTCGTAGCCTTTGAAAGTTGATGTTCCGAGCTGATAGTCTCTGTTGCCATCATAGAAAGGTTCACCTCTCCATGCATCAGTACGACTGCTCCAGTTCTTCTGTGAGTTCTTTGAGTCGTAGGTATATGCACTCCATACTGCGTGCATCTTTTCCTTATCATATAGGAGAGTGTAGTTGACATCACCATTTGAGAGCTTGTGGCAGATGTAGTCATAGCGAGTATCGATGCGTGGCATCTCAAGACGAGTAACACTTGCATCTGTTTCGTTTGTCACCACATTCATGTTCTCGTTATTGCCATCTTCACCTTCTATATATACGTGTGTGCCGTCTGTGTTCTTAACCTTAAGGTCTGCGTTTGCTGCTGCTGTCTTAACAGTATCGACATGGCAGATGCTGTCAGTATAGACTACACGAGTCTTACCCACGAACTCCTCAAGTGCGTTCATGCGAACACGAGCACGATAGTAGTAAGCTGTGTTTGCCTGTGGATTTGTGATTACTACTGTGAAGTCCTTTCCGTCGAAGTCCTGTGAAGTGAGTGCAACCACACCTTGCTTCATGTTCTTGTCTGTGCTGTATTCAAAACCTACAGAATAGAGGTTAGTAGAACCAAGACTTGTGCTACCATTGATGATGATTGAACCGCTGACAGTATCGCCAACAGCACCGAGTGTGGTAGCCATACCATTGTTTGGACAAACAACGACATGGTCTTCCTCTTCCTCGCTACAAGCTGTGAGGGCGAAAGTGCTGCTGATGGACAATGCCATCAGCAGATATTGAAGTTTCTTAATCATAATTTTCATTCTTTATTATTCTGCAAGACCTCCATTTTTTGTAGTGAGTTTTGCGTCATCTACAAGGATGTCCTGTGAAGTGACATAACTTGACTTCTTTGGGTTCATAACAACCAAGTTGATAGTACTCTCTTCTGTAAGAGTGAAGTCATAAGTTACCAAAGTCCAAGTCTCGTTGTTGAGGTCTGTATAGTTGCCAGAGTAGATATATTTTGTGTTATCTCCATCTGGGTAAGCGTAGCCAGCTTTTGTTTGAGTCTTGTCAGCCTTTGTTCCCTTTGCATAGTAACTGAATGTGTATGTACCTGCTTTAAGTTTCATCTCCTTAGAAGCAAGACGCATATTTTTATCCTCTACAGGTTTTATGGAAACAGAGAAGTTCCCTCCGTGTGCATCTGTACTTTTTGTGAGAGTAGCGTTACTTGCAGTGTTTGTCGATTTCCAACCTTCTGGTGTGGCATCGTCTGTCCAAGCCTCGAAGTTTGCATTAGCAAGAGTGATTTCGCTTTCTGTTCCTGTGTTTCCGCTGTCATCACCACCTATTGTGTTGCCACCTTCAGTTACACCATTGAGAGAGTAGATGTAAGCAGTACCCTTACCTGTTGTTTCGTAAGTGTTACCCTTGTAGTTGGTAATCTTACCATAGAGGATAACCTCGTCACCTACCTTTATTAAGTTAGCATCGGTAATCTTTGCGCCACCAAGACCGTAAACCTGATAAGCCTCAAACTCGTTGTTTTGGCTACCATCATCAGAAATGAAGAATGTGACGTTTCCGTACTTCTCAACATCAGTTGCGATAGTAGAGTTTATGCGTGAAATCTTACCTTTGATGTAGAATTCCTTGTCGGTTGTGTTTCCAGAACCGAGATTCTGTGCCACTTTGATAGCAGCTGCTACGTTGTATGGATCTTCCTTAGTACCTGTACCACTATCTCCGCTGATTGGAACGACTGGTTTGTCAGGATCAACACCTATTTCTGTGCCGTCAATTGTTGCCCATGAAGTTGACTTCATTCCCATTGTTCCGAAGTAGTTCTCGAATGAACCATAGAGTACAACCTTCTTTCCGATGTTCTCTGCAATATTAGGGTTCAACTTAGTACGGAGGTCACCAACAGGCAACTGTACAGGAAGAACAAGTGTAGCGTCCTTGCAATCTGCTGCGTCAGCAAGGAGAAGTTCTGTCTCTGCTGCTGATGCTGCCTCAAACTTAGCACCTTCTGCAAGTTTCTGTCCGTCAATATAACCTACGATGTAACCAGTAACGTATCCGCTACCAGATGTTACTGCCTTTGCCTCTGCTACAGAGAGTGGAGCAGTCTTGCTTCCAAGTGTCTTAACGCTGTCAGTCTTAGTAGTGTCAGCTACAGCCTCGCCTTCCTCGATAAGGAAGTTCATAAGTTCCCATGTTGTTGAGTTAGCTGCTGGAGCATAAAAATAGAATGCTACATATACAGAGTCATGATTTACGAAGTCCTCTGGTACTGGAATCTGTCCAGATGTGTAGAGTGTCCAGTCGTTAGTAGTTGATGCCTTTGGAGTGTAGGCAAGTGGAGTCCATGTTGCCTTGTCAAAGTCGGCTGTGTTGCCAGTGTAGTCCTTAGAGATAAATACCTTATGATAGTTCTGCCATCCACTCACATTGTTTTCGTAGCGGATTGTCTGGTCGAAAGAGATGCGAACCTTACCGCTTGCACATGTCGTGTTGAGTGCTGGAGAGATGAGATAAGACTCTACTTCCTTGTTTGACTTGTCGGCAGCACCGTCCCACTTCTGGTAACCTGTTGCCTGAGTATAGCTTGAACCGATGCTCCAAGCTGCAAGTCCTTCCTTCTTGTCGTAAGTGCTGAATGCAGAAAGTGAAGCATTCTTGTATGGGAGTTTCTTTCCGTAAGAAACATCTCCATTAGCGAATATGTCGTATGGCATTGGAATATCAGCACATGATGTTGTGATAGCCAATGTTGTTGCTACTGTGAGCAAAAATGAAAATATCTTTTTCATAAATCTTTTCTAATTTGTGTAATTGTAGTTATAGTGAAGATAAAGAGGAGTTATATGGGAGTTAAAATGACAAATGAGTATCGTCTCTTTAACTTCATTTTAGCTTCTTATTTAACTCCAAAGATAAATCTTAATTATTTCTCCAACTCAATGATATCGTCGATTGAACGAAGCGAAAGCTGATAGCTTGAAGAGTAACGGTTCAAGAGACCGTATATTGTCTTCTTGCCTGGCTTGATGGTATCGCCCGCAAACGTAGAACTTGTACTTGTGTAGAGAAGTTGTGACTTCTTCACTCCATCAATAGTGATGTCGTGGTACTCTGAATAGACATCGCCTCCTGCCTCCCAGTGGGCGTATGGCCATCCTGCGTCAGATATAGTTACGTTCTTCATAACCACAAGCATTGGCGTGAGTTTGTCGATATTGCTGTCACTGAGGTCGTCGGCTTTTATCTCACGAGCCTGTACCATGTTCACGTTTGGCTTACCAATCTTCTGAATGTGAGTCTGCATCATTGGGAATGTCATAGGGCCAAGACGCATAGCACCGTTGGTGTTGATGTATGGCATTCCGATACGTGGTGACTTGCCATAGCTTCCTACGTAGAGGTCCTTGAGGTTGATGCGCACCTTCTGTCCAACTGGATAGATGGAGTAGAGACAACCAAGTCCCTTGATGCTTACGCAGAAGCCGCCTTCACTTGTGTCGAGTGTTCCATCCTCGGCAACACCCTGAATGAATATGCTCTGGTAGATGTTACCTGATATGTCGTTTGCAACAACGATACCCTCAACCACTTCATTGGTAGTGACAAGGCTGTATGTCTGTCCCTCAATGACGCCTGCATAATCCTTGCGAAGCTTTGAAAGAGTGGTAGTCGGTTCACCAACGTTCTCAGCAGAGTAGAGGTCGTTATCGACAATCTCGTTGTCCCAGTCGTTCATGCAGGATGCAAAAGTGAGTGTTCCTGCAAATAATGCTAAAAATACGTTCTTCATATCTGCTTAGAATTTGAGTGAAACATTGAGGAATGCGTTGATTGCATTCGCATAGTAATAATATGAGTTCTTAGAGAACTGATAGTCGTATGTGCGGTCCTTACGGTTCTGTTCATATCCACCAGTACGCATGTCTGTGTTGTTAGTTATGTTCTGAACCTGAAGGTTGATGCTGAGACGCTTGCCATCGCGGAGGTTGATGCTCTTACCGATTGATGCGTCGAGCATGAAGCCGCCCTTGCACTTCTCTGACTCTGGTGAGTAACCGTCAAGAACTTCGCCAGTCTCGCTGTCATACACGTATGCTGCGTGACCGTCGGCTGCACTTGCCTTTGCCTTGTCCCATGCGTTGGTTGTAGAACCTGTATTGATGTTGTATTCGAGAGTGTTGTTCGCAAATCCCTGTACACCGCCTTCAGTTGAATTGCTCAGACGGAGATAGCGTGATGCACTGATATATACACGGTCGTAGTAGTTGAGGTTAGCATCGAAGTACCAACCGTTGATGTTGTAAGAGAGTCCTACAGACGCTGCTGTGAGAGGTGTTGAGTCCATCTTCACGTTCTTCATGAACACGAGGAGTGGCTGGTTTGTACCCTCCTTGATAGGAGTGAACTTGTTAATCATGTTCACAAGTTCTGGGTCAGAACCTTCGTAAGAGAGCTGTGCGTTAGGATTGTTTGTATATTTTGCATCTGAGATAGTTCCGAGGAGGTTGAGCTTGAGGTTACGTGCAAGCTTGACGCTTACGGCAGCTTCAAGTCCCTTGTACTCCTGCTCGATACCTGTCATTGTGAGGTATGTAAGGTAAGAGAAGTCGTCGTTGTAGAATGTTGTCTGCTGTGTAACATCGTTGAACTTAGTGTAGTAACCACTTACCTTACCGCTTACAGGACCGAAGTACCACTGGTAGCCAGCCTCTACGTTCCAGAACCATTCGTTCTTGAGATTGTTGACGTAGTTGTTCTGGATACGTGGTGCAACGAATGAGTTGTAGGCAAGTGGTGCCTGACTTTCGATGCTTCCAGCCACGTAGAGACGTGAAGTGGCAATCTTCTGCTCAAGGAGTAACTTACCGCCACCACCGAGGAAGCTTGCAACACCGCTCTTGCCCTTTGAATAGTTCATGCAACGGCCGTTGCGCATAAGTCCTTCACGTTCCATCCATGTGCCTTCGATGTCGGCGCTATAGTTGATGGTGAAGTCACCGAACTGCCACTGGTTCTGACCGAAACCCTTGACCTTGTTCACGTAGATATTGTAGTCATATCCGAACTTGTCACCTTCCTTGATGAGACGGTTTGGGTTGTCCAAGTCGTTCTGGATGTAAGTACTGTTTGAACCGTACTTATTGAGTGAATAGTTGTCGAAGTCATGGAATGTAGTAGCACCGAGGAGGTCATCCATAGTGTTGTAGTGCATACCCTTTGTGGAGTTTACATTAACGCCGAGAGTGTATGTGCTACGCTTGTTAATCTTTCCGTTGAGGATAGAGCTGAGGTTGAATACTGTCTGGTTGTTGTGACGCTTCTCTACATAGTAGCGTGCGTCGCCGCCGGTAGCATTGTTTGCCTCATTGACAGCATAGAGCTGATCCCACTGAATCTGACGGTGTGCCTTGTCGCCTGTCCAGTAGTCATAAAGGTTTTGCCACTGTGCAAGAACTCCTGGGTTATCTCCAAACCAATCATCGTTGTTGAAGTTTGTATCATACACGTTGAAAACGGATGATGGAAGGTTCTTGTAGTAAGTTGGCATTGGGTTGTATGCGTTGTTGTACGCAAGACGAGTGGAAGCGTAGTTCATGAATGTAACGGCTGCCGAAGTAGCGAGCTTGGTGTCCTCGTTAATCTTCCAGTCCCATGTAGTAAGGATAGAAGGTGAGAACTCCGATACAACGCGGCTGTTGCGCTTCTTGCCGTTCTGGTAACCCCATGCAGCGTTATAGTAGTGGCTGTTTGCGAGGGCGTATGCCTCTTCAGTAGCCGCAACCTGTTGTCCGCGTTCAGTTGGTGCGCCCCACACATTGAGTGATAGGGAATGTTTGTCGTTGAACTGCTTCTCTGCACCGAGCATGAATGAGAAGGAGTTGTAGAATGTACCTTCGATGACACCTTGGTGAGCCCAGCGATATGCTACGCTTCCCATAAATGCCCAGCCGTTCTCCATAAGTCCTGTGGCAAATGTGTAGTTGGCACGGAGTACATAGTTACGGTTCGTACCAGCAAGGCCTATCTTGTTGCCTGCTGCGTAGTGGCTTGCACGGATGTCGATGTCCGTAGCTCCGCCAAGTGGCGAATAGGAGAACTTGTTCTGCTCGTAGTTGCCTACGCCAGTCTTGTTACGTGTTGCATCGTTCAGACCTCCAGTGATACCAGAGAAACTGAAACGGCCGCTTTCTGCATTGTTGAACTTAATGCCATTGATGTAATTACCAACATACGCATTGTCGAGGGCTCGATACTTAAAGCGCATGGCTGACCACTGGTAGCCAATCTCGCTCAGGTATGGATCCTTCGTACTTGATATGGTGGTAATAGTGCTGGCAGCTTCTGCATCCTCGTCAATCTGACCTTCAGTGAGGGAGAAATCGAAATCTTCGTCCTCGGCACTGATTGTGTCAGTCTTGACAGCTTGGGCAAATGCTCCTGTGGATGGGCACAAAGCCGCAGCCATAAGTGTCACACCTTTTCTCATAATTTTTTTGAAGTGATTTTATTTTTCTGTTTTTAGTATATTCGTAAACTTAATTTCGACTACAAAATTACTTAATTTTGTTTGAATCATGATATGTTTATACAATATTTCTCTTTTTTTGCGGAAAGATATTTGTATAACGAAAAAAAAATATGATATTTGCTCTCGATAATTTGAAATATCTTCAGGATATCCAATTCTTAATACATAATTGACAACAAACAATTCATAATTGACAGCTAAAAATGCGTAAGATTATATATTCATTTGCTGCTCTTTTGGCAGCTGTAGCGTTCACCTCGGCAAGACCAGAGGGAAAGGAGTCAAACGAGAAGCGTACCATCTATGCCGGCGTGGCATTCTACAATCAGGAGAACCTCTTCGATACCATTCACGATGAGGGAAAGAACGATTATGACTTCCTGCCAGATGGTAGCTATCACTGGAACAGCCACAAGTATAACAATAAGCTTGCCAATATGTCACGTGTGCTTAGCGAGTTGTGTACTGACCGTGTGAAGGGTGGGGCAGCGTTCATTGGACTATCGGAAGTGGAGAATGCACGTGTGCTTGAAGACCTCGTGGCACAGCCAGCATTGAAGGAAAAAGGATTCAAATTCATTCACTTTGAGGGCGATGACCGTCGAGGCGTAGATGTGGCAGCACTATATAATCCAAAGATGTTCCGTCCAAAGTCATGCAAGCTTATATCTGTCACTGAGGAGTATAAGGCTTTCAGCAACGGTCACATCACTCGTGGCGTACTCCTTGTTGAGGGTAGTCTCCTTGGCGAAGACTTTGCTTTCATGGTAAACCACTGGCCTTCACGTGGTGCTGGTAGCGAAAGCCGTGAGTTCATGGGTCGTAAGGTGCGTGCCATCACAGACTCTCTCGTTGCCGTAAAGCCAAACACAAAGATTGTTATCATGGGTGACTTGAATGATGATCCTGATGACAAGTGTATTGTTGAGGCTCTCAAGGCAAAGAATGACGTCAAGAAAGTGAAGGAAACGAATGACCTTTACAATCCTTGGTACGAGACTCTCCGTAAGAAAGGACAGGGCACTCTCCTTTGGGATGGCATGTGGAATCTCTTCGACCAAATTATCGTATCAAAGAATCTTGTTGGCAAGGACCGTAGTTCTTTCACCATGTTCAAGAACGAGATATTCAAGCCTGACTATATCACATCAAAGTCAGGACGAAATGCAGGCGGTCCTTTCCGTACCACTCTCAGTGGTATCTGGCAGAATGGCTATTCAGACCACTTCCCAACACAGATTTACCTTGTAAAAGAGATTGATAAATGAAATGAAGAATGATGAATGTAGAATGAAGAATAAAAAAGCAAGCATGAACCTAAAATGGTTGTGTGCTTGCCTTTTTTGATTTACATAGATGTAATAAAGGCTGGTTTTACATAGATTGAAGCCAGCCTTTATTATATGTGCCATAATGAGATTTGTTACTTCTCTTCAGCAGGAGCAGGTGCTGCTTCCTCGAACTCTGTGATTCCGTAGTTTACGAGGAGATTGTACCAAGCAAGTACCTTGCGCATGTCGCTAACACGTACACGGTCTGTGTCGTAGTTAGGAAGAACCTTAGCGAAGAATGCAACGATGTCATCCTGCTCAGCCTTCTTTGGTGAGAGGTCAACAGCCTTGCCGTCGTAGTTCTTCTTGATTGACTCGAATACAGAAGCGAGACTTACCTCGCTGTCGTCATTTGTATAGATAGAGATGTCCGCAAGTGAAACAACCTTGTCAGCACCGAATGCTGGCATACGCTTCTTTGCATCATCTACTGTTTCTACGATAAGGCTCTTGTTGCCACGTGACACGAGGCGGTAGAGTCCTGGTTTGCCAGAAATGGCGAGAATTGTCTTAAGCATAATACTTTTTTTTCTTTTTATTAAGAAGTTGAAGTGCCTTAGTCGTTATAAATAAGCGAGCTGGAACACTATACCTTCTTTATGGTTATGAATAATTTTCTATATACTGTATGAGTTTCCTCATTTCGTTTTCTGTCTCATCATAATTGTTGTGACGGAAGATGTAGTCGGCTTTGCGCCTTGCTTCGTCATCGGATATTTGTGCTGCCATACGTGCCTCAATCTGTTCGCGTGTGGCATGGTCACGTGTCATGGCTCTTTTCAGACGGTTTCTTGCGTCTGCCCAGATAAGGACTGTGGTATCTACCACATCATCAAAACCTGACTCAAATAGTATGGCACTTTCCATTATGGCTACTTGTTTGTCTTCCGCCCAATGAAGGAAGTCCTTCTTTACCGCTGGATGAACTATGCTGTTCACCTTGGCGGCATTATCTTTGTCAGAGAATATGAAGTTTGCAATAACAGGCTTGTTGAGTTGTCCGTCGGGAGTATAGGCATCGTTGCCAATCAGCGTCTTAATCTGTGAGATGATTTCCTCATCCTCCAGCATAATCCGCTTTGCTTCGTCGTCGCAGTTATACACCTCATATCCACGTTCTCTCAGCAGATTACAGATGTAAGTCTTACCGCTTCCTATGCCTCCTGTTATTCCTATCTTCACTTTCTTATTCTCAAGTGTCAAATTTATAATTTATGCGTCCCGAATAAGTTAATGTTATTTTTTAGTCCGCTTGTTCAATCACATACTCAACGGCTTCGGGGGTGACATTGATGTGTGTGACTTCGCGAGGATAATTGCGCAACTGCACAGGACACCTTGCTGGATTATTGATTATGTCATTGTAGTCAATGACGATAAGGAAATCCTTCTCCGTAACCCTGTTGTACATGTTTGTGCTGACGTGGAATGTCACATCCGCCTTGATTGGGAATGTGCGTACCACCTTGTTTGAAGGACAGTTCTCGCAGTAGATTGGAACTGAAATCTTCTTCTCCGTGAAGAGGTCAACACATATCTGCACTCTTACGGAGTCAGGAATAATCTTCACACCGTGAATCTTGCGTATGGCAATACGAGTGTCGATGGTGTCCTCTACATGACGGAAGAACGGATTGTCCGTATATACACATTCCACGTTGTCATACAAGCCTTGTGGTGCATAGATGTCCACAGAATCAGGCTTGATGTTGATGCGTCCGAGTACGTGTTGCATACCTACTTGTACCTTGCCTCCGAAAAGAACAGGTACGCGTTTCTTCTTTCCTGTTGAGTAGTATGTCATCAGTACACCTGGCGAACATGTTTTCACCTCAATGGCAGCCCCGAGTAACTTCTGCACCTGACGTCGGATGTACGTCGCATCAGTTATTGCCTTGCCTTTTTGGCGTTGGAAGACATCGTAGGGAATCACAATGTGGTTGTTGTTCCTGCTAATGTGGTCGAGGAAGTCGAAACCACGTCCTTCAGCCGTCACCTTTATAT
>R24__coassemble_1321_pt1 | contig 13472 bp, 9 predicted proteins | sample R24__metabat2_low_PE_026 | metagenome-assembled genome bin R24
GTATAAAGAGGTGGAACAGATAATTGAAAAGAAGAAATGACACAGGATGAGAGATGGATGAAACGGTATGAGGAGGTGATGGTTTTTATCAAGAGCTATCATCGGAATCCATCGCGTCATAGGATCGAGGAACATGATATGCTGAACTGGGTTAAGGCGAATAGGAAGAGGATGAATGCTAGTCAGTCGAAAGAGCCAAGGTTGGGATGTTTAAAGAACTGCTGCCGTTATCGGAACAATATAGACGCAAGAACCAGTATGAATAGAATAGGGGAAAAGTCAGCCGTGGGCTGGCTTTTCTTGGTTTATTAGCAATGGGTTTGAAGAATAAAACGAAGATTTCTGGTGAGAGGGGTGGAATATTGGAGAAGAATTTGTATATTTGCGGTGATAATTTTTAAATGTATTTGATTATGAAATATGCCTATGTAGATGAATATGGAGCCTATGGTTTTTAAGTTCTCAGATCCGGGATGCACAGCACACTATATGGATACCCTTCTTGACATAGTGAAAGGGTATAGGGATAATCAGAAAGACGATTTTCTGTCCATTTCTGTTATTCAGACATGTATAGATGTTGTTCCCGATTTCTATCATCTGCCCAAAACCCTTCAAAAAACGGTGAAACATCAACTTGGGATTGAAGAGAAAGTGAAAATAGAATCAATAGCACTTCCTAACGAACAGCAGATTAGTCTGAAAAAGCAAGTAGCTCATATTCTGTATTCAACAAGAAATAGCATCGTTCATGCAAAATCAAACTATGAGCCTAATGGATTGGAGTGCCCACCAGACTCACTTGAAGAAGTTAATCAGATGATGTCTTCGATAGGAAGGGCTTTAATTCAATGGAATGAAAATCAAGCTGATTATATCAGGGTGTAGATCCTGAGGAAATCATAGTAATATCCACAGACGAACCAATGAATATCCCAAACAAAGGTTAAATACGTTAATTTTGCCTCCTTATTTCTGACATTGTCCAACCCTAAATCCACCTCTCTACTGTTTAATATGTAAGTCGTTGATTATAAATGCTTAATATATTCGAAAATTGTACTGGTCTTACCTCCATTATAATACCTACTAGCGTTAAAAGCATTGAAGAATATACTTTTGGTAGGTGCTCTAGTCTTACCGCTATAGAGATTCCTAGCAGCGTAAAAAGAATCAAATGGAATGCTTTCTGGGGAGGTAAATTAAAAGAACTTCATATTCGTCATGAGCATCCAGAACAAATGGATGTTGATGAAGATGCTTTCGGGGAAATGGCTGAGAACTGTACTTTGTATGTTCCTGTGGGTACGGGCTATGCTTATCGTCATCATCCTGTGTTTGGTAAGTTCAAGGAAGTTATTATAGAACGTATAAAGGAATAAAGTTGAAAAAGAGTAGTTAATATTAACTAATTAGAACTATAGCATTTAATGCTTTTGCTTTTACTAACATCAAAAATGTCGGAGATGATGTTGGAGATATGTCGGAGATGAAACTAACTGAACGTCATAAAAATACTAAACCTAATCAAAGAGTCTCCGACAGTTTTCTTATATTTATATACACCCATATCTCTCGTACGGGAGATATGGGTGTTCTGTTTTTGTTGATATTGACAGTCAAAGTACTGACAAAGATGAGACTATCGTGAATCGGGCAATTATGCATTTTGCATTGAATTATTAATTGCTAATTGTTTCTCCCATATCTATGGTATAAGAATACCCCACAAAGGGGATTTCGGGGGTGGGGAAAAGGCTGTACCTTTGCACTCGAAATCAAGAAGGATTAGAAAACAGTATTAACTTAAATTTGTTAAGAGATGGAAAAAGTATTATTTGTTAATGAGGTAAGCATCTTGAATGCTTCGATTGAGAAGATTGTTCGCCTTGTTGTAGGCTTGTTTTTATTCGTAGCAACTTTTGGTCTCGTCTCTTGTAATAGCAACGATGATGAGAATGGCATAGTGATAGATGGAATAGATTTGAGGGAAGACGTTGACTGCTGTTCTGCTGAGGAGGCTTTGCAAGTGTATAAGTTCCTCCAGACGGTTAAGATTGTGCCAGAGCTTTCTACCACGGTGGATGGCAAGTACAACGTCTTTGCTTACACAAAGACTGGTACGTTCCACAAGGGGTATAACGATGTCTATTTCGTTGTTACCAAGAAGCTGACTGGTAACTATGTCAAGAACTATGACATTACCAACCTTACTCCACTTATGACAATGGTTAAGATGGGTAATCAGCACAGCACTCCTATTTCTGGTAGCGTGACTACATTCGACGATACTCGTATTGCTGTTAAGCACGGTTGGGTGTCTCTCTTGATGAACACGAGCGATAACGGTTTCTGGGAATTCTCTTACGACATATCCGTTCTCGGTAGTACAGGTAAAGTGAACAAAGTAGAGATAAACGTGGATGCACTTCCTGACGGTCAGGACTGGCTCAAGAACTTCAAGATTGGTGACGACACATTCTTCCTCTCTTTGGTTAACCCTTCAGAGTGGGCAACAGGAACAAATGAGATTAGGGCTTACATCTCTAAGAAGAGCAACCCTATCACTACTCCTTACTTCCTTGCAACGGAAACATTCACCGTGGAGATTGACCCTCGCATGCCTGACATGGGTAACCATACTTCACCAGACAACGTGACGCTTACTCGTCAGAGTGATGGTTCATACAAGGGTGTCATCAATCTTACGATGACAGGATTGTGGAGAATACATCTCACGGTTAAGGACGCACAGGGCAACGTGGTTGCAGGTGGCGATGACTTGAAGGATGGCTTTAGCTCTCTCTATTGGGATGTGACTCTGTAATGGTGCAGTTCGGTTGGTACATGACCGAAGGCTCGGCAAGAGCTTAGATACATGGACACATTATAGTGAAGTTTATTCGTTTTGTTTGGCTTTGCGGTAGAACGGTTGGGTGGTGCTATAAAGGTATTAAATGTAGTTGTTTAATTGAACCATGATGTTTGTTTTTGTAATAAACCACCCAACTGTTCTGCCGTAACCCTTTTTGTATTAGTTCACCAACGATATAAGGTGAAGTGAGAATAACATAAAAAACTTGGATTCGATATGCTCAACATACTATATATTTCTTTTCTTCCTTTGTTGCCACTTCCTTCCGACTCGGTGGCTACCAAGACTCACAATATTGATGAGGTAGTGGTCATATCTGGCAGGACGGAGGGTCAGAAGAGGTCAATCAAGGGGCAGGTGGCAAGCATCGACGAGCACATAGGCGAGCTGTCACACGTCAATCTGGTACGCCGTGGCTCTTATGCTTGGGAGCCTGTAGTGAATAACATGGCTACGGAACGTGTTTCCACAACCATCGACGGAATGAAGATATTCTATGCTTGTACCGATAAGATGGATCCTGTCACTTCGTATGTGGAGAGTGGTAACCTCCAGAGCATAAGCCTTAACTCAGGATTGAGCGGAAATCCCCAATCTACTGGCAACATAGGCGGTAGCCTTGACCTCAAACTAAAGAAAGCGGGATTTCTGGAATTAGGAATAGGAAATGAGGAATTAGGAATTGATACTCTTTCCGCGAACAGTCATTCCATTCCTCATTCCTCATTGGCTACGCCCAGCCCTTCGGGGGTCCTCATTCCTAATTTTTCTACCGGTTACGAGGCTAACGGACACCTGCAGGTGTATGGGGCAGATGCAGCATACTCTTCGCATAGCTTCTATGCCAATGGTGGTGTGTTCTATCGCCATGCTGACAACTACAAGCAAGGTGGAGGCGAGGAAGTCAACTTCTCGCAGTTTCAGAAACTGAATGCCTTTGCCAATCTTGGTGCTCGCTTGGCAGAAGACCATATATTGGAAGGTACGTTCATCTATGACCGTGCAAGCGACGTGGGTTATCCTGCCCTCAACATGGATGTGAGCAAGGCGGAGGCTTTCATCACCTCACTTTCGTACAAGCGACTTTTTCATCATCCAGTCCTCAATACGTGGGAGACAAAGGTGTATTACAACCATATCGTCCATATCATGGACGACACTACTCGTCCTGACGTAGAGATACACATGGATATGCCTGGCAAGAGTTGGACAAGCGGTATCTATAGCCTTCTCTCTGCCTCTAAGGGTAGTCACGATGTGCAACTGAACTACGACCTTTACTACAACCGCCTCTTTGCCGACATGACGATGTACCCTGGTGGCGCAGCCCCTATGTACATGGTCACTTGCCCAGACGTGGGAACGCTCAATACGGGTGTGGCAATAAGCGACGTAGTGTCTTTGCCTCACCAGCAGAAGGTGAAGCTTTCTGCTAAGTTGGCACAACAATGGCAGAAGCTGAATGACGAGGAAGGCTATCACTCGCTCAGCGTGTTCTTCCCGGGAATGAAGGATGCCTATTACCAGACCATAGGACGTGTGGCTGCCAACTATGAGGCACGTGTCAAGGAATACACCCTGAACCTCGGTGCTGGTTGGGGTAGCCGTGCACCTACAGTCACGGAGGCATACGGCTATTATCTCAACAATACCTTTGATCAATATGACTATATAGGCAATCCACGTCTGAAGAACGAGAGTGCCATTGAGGTGAATGCTGCTGTCAAGTGGCAACCATCATCACTCCTTTCGTTCAATGTTGATGCCAACGCATTCTTCTTCTACAACTATATCATCGGTCAGTTTGAAAACCGCCTGAGTGCCATGACCGTCGGTGCGGAGGGAGTCAAGGTGTATGGCAACATAGACCATGCCACTATCTTCAACACCAGTTTCACAGCCCAGTATCATGTTCTTCCTTGGCTCTCATGGACAGGCAAGGTCAACTATGCCATAGGACGTGATGCCGACAGCGACCCACTGCCTCTCATCTCCCCTCTGGCTTATGCCACAAGCCTCGACTTCGCTTGGAACAGGTTTCAGGTAAGGGCAGAGGTTAAGGGCAACGCCCGTCAAGTGAATTACGCACCTAAGTATGGTGAGACAGAGACGGCAGAATACGCCATCGTTAACCTCAATACACAATATACGTTCTCGCTCAACAACGCACACCTTACCCTTCGTGCAGGAGTGGAGAACCTCCTTGACCGTCGCTACTCCACCTACTCTGACTGGTGCAACATCCCCCAGAAAGGTCGCAACGTCTATGTGAACGTAAGCGTGGGACTGTAATTTAATTAAAAATTAATAATTCAAAATTCAAAGTTAATTGTAACTGTATCATCTGTTCTGGATAGCAAATGTTAATTGTTAAATATTAATTGTTTATTGTCCTCTCCCCCCCCTTCGGGGGCTGGGGGGCTTGTTCTACCATATTCGTGGTATAAGAATACCCCACATTAGGGATTTCGTATGTGCAGAATAGTCCGTACCTTTGCAGCAGAAAAAATAAAACATGACAATTATGAAGAAAGTAATATTCACTATAGCACTTGCATTGAGCACGGTCGTTGCTTCAGCATTCACAGCACAGAACGATGGAGTCATCACAGTTAAGACTAACAAGGCAGGACGTGCCTTGGTAGAGAAATGGGTGGAGGCATACAAGGCTGTTCGTCCAGACGTACAGATTCAGATAGTATCAGGCAAGGCAAAGGATGCTGACCTCACTCTCACTAACGTGCAGACAGAGGGTACGGACGTTACCTTCGTGGGCAGATACGCCTTGCTCCCAGTCACATCTGCTTCCAACCCTCTCAAGGAGGACATTGAGCGCAAGACATGGTCTGCCAAGGACTTGAAGCGTCTCTTCTTCGTGGATGAGGAGTTTGATGACGACGAGATTGACGGCTTCAAGAGCAAGAAGGAGAAGTTGGCAGACAAGCTTACTGTCTTCACGGGTAGCCACAGCACAAGTTGGACGCCAGCCCTCGCAGCTTACTTCGGTCACACAAAGGATGACGTTAAGGGCAACAAGGTGGCAGGTGATGACTACTATCTTCTCAACGCCATTGAGGAAGAGCCAGCATCAGTCACATTCTCTTCACTCACATTCCTCTACGACCTCACTTCACGCAGCATCCGCAAGAACTTCTCCGTTCTGCCACTCAACGTGAAGAAGGAGCAGGGCGAGGCTCTCAACAACCTTGATGCAACACTCAACATCCTTGAGCATCACCATATTGATGCCATACCAGTTGAGCACATCGGATTCACATACGCAAATTTGGACACAGACATCGACCAGTTCCTTGAGTGGGTACTCAGCGACGGACAGCAGTACAACCACGAGCAGGGCTTCCTTCAGTTGGAGGAAAGAGACGTAAAGCAACAGATAAAACTATTGGCAAATAAATAACTAATTATCATTATTGTGCGAGCCGTATTTGGCTCGCTCTTTTATGTTTACTTTGGCATGATTATGGATAAAACAACAGAAAACAAAAGTTCGTTTCAGGGGCGTCAACTCATCATCTGGGTGGTCGCTCTTATTGTAGGTTCAATATTGGGATGGTTGAATATTGACTGGTTGAATGGTTTGTTCCTATTTCTTGCATCAGCATACACAAGACTGTTTCAGTTCGTGGCTGTGCCAACGATAGCCTTGGCAGTCATCACGACTCTCGCATCATTGGGTGACCAGAAAGAAACAGGCAAGATATTCCTCCGCACACTAACATGGACACTACTTACAACTGTTGCAGCCGCAATGGTAGGACTTATCCTTTACATTGCCATTCGCCCAGATAATCTACCAGTTGAAACCATCACAAGTGGTCAGGTGGATGTGCCTGATAATCTTGGAACGATAACGTATTATGACCATATACTCGGAGTAATACCTAACAATGTCATCGAACCATTTGCCAAGGGTAATGTACTCAGCATTCTTCTTGTTGCTGCTGCCATAGGACTTACGTTGGCATTCATTCCTAAGAGTGAGAACATACACGCACTCACCAAAGTAATCTTCGGTTTGCAGGAGGTATTGTTCACACTTATTAAGGCTCTTATCTGGGCATTGCCACTTGGTATTGTAGCATTTGCCGCACAACTATCAGCACAAGTAGAGGCAGGAGTCATAGTTGGCTCATTGGGTAAGTATGTAGCCGTAATACTTGGAGGTAACCTCATACAATTCTTCATTGTGTTGCCTTTGTTTCTTATAGCTAACAGACTTAATCCACTCAAGGTGCTCAAGGCAATGTCGCCTGCCGTTCTTATGGCTCTCTTTACCAAGAGTTCTGCGGCAACGCTTCCAGTAACCATGCAGTCGGCTGAGGAACGACTGAATGTCAAGCCTCAGGTGGCACGTTTCGTACTTCCTATATGTACCACTATCAATATGAACGGATGTGCTGCCTTTATACTCGTCACCTCCCTCTTTGTGATGCAGAATGGAGGAACGATGCTCGACCTTCCTACCATGCTTCTGTGGCTGCTTATAGCGGTCATATCTGCAATAGGTAATGCAGGCGTACCTATGGGTTGCTACTTCCTGACTCTTTCCCTTATGGCTGGCATTAGCGCACCAGTAGGTATCATGGGAATCATCCTTCCTATCTTCACTATCATCGACATGATAGAGACAGCTGAAAATGTATGGAGTGACTCCTGTGTATGTGCCATCGTTAACGGTAAGAAATGAGACAAAGAAGATATAGAAAAGATATATAGTTTTAACGAGAGTGTGACTATGGTGTCATACTCTCGTTTTGTTTATATGAAATATCAAAACATTGAAGTATGGGCAAAACGATATGTCTTGTAACATGGCGCAAAGTTTTTGAGACATAAACAAAAATGCAGGAAGTGGAAAATGTGGATATTTGCCAGCGTTGATCAACAAAACCAAAGTTAAACCATTTTGTTCCTATTGCCACTCCTGCAAAACCTAACCCTATGTGAGCGTTCGTGGGATAAGGATGGGAACATCAAAACAATTATCAACTATTAAAGTCATGAAAAATTTTTGGAAAACAGTTACTCTGCTACTAACCTTGCCTCTTACTGCGTCCGCTCAGTTTGGCGTGGTACAGCCGCTACATGTTAATGGCAACCAGTTTAACGATCCATACGGCAACAAGGTTGTGCTGCATGGTGTGATGGACACTCCTAATCCTTACTTCAACAGCTGGAGATGGGGATATTCTGCCAACGATGGTGCCATAAGTGGATGTCTCAACTATTTCGAGAAGATTTTTACTGCTATCACTGACACGAGACAGGGTGCTTACTGTAACTTGTTCCGTCTCCACCTCGACCCTTGTTGGACGAATGACCCTAACAAGCAGTCAACGGGTTCGGAGACAGGTGAGGCAAACATCAGCCGTTTCAGTAGCTCCCGTCTTGAGAAGTATATGCAGACCGTGTTCTGGCCTATCGCACAGAAGGCACTCAATCATGGTATGTACGTCATCATGCGTCCACCGGGCGTGTGTCCTCAGAACCTTCGTGTGGGTGACGAGTACCAGAACTACCTGAAGACCGTGTGGAACATCGTTTCACGCAATGCCAACGTCAAGCAGAACTCAGGCGTGGTGATGCTTGAGCTTGCCAACGAGCCAGTACATATCTATAACCGCTACGGACAGGCAAGCGCAACGGCTATGCGCGACTATTTCCAGCCAGTCATTGACGTTATCCGTGCCAATGGATTCAATGGTATAATCCTTGTGCCTGGTACTGGATGGCAGTCAAACTATAGGGACTATGCACAGTATCCTGTAAGAGACAACAACTATGGCTATGCCGTTCACGACTATCCAGGATGGTACAACACAAGCAACACAAGCTATGACCATACACGTGCCATCAACTCATTCCGTGATGCAGTACCTGTTGTGACACAGAAGCCTATCGTCATCACCGAGGTTGACTGGAGTCCGGAGAAGCCGGGTCAAGGTCATTATGACGAACACGGCAACTGGGTTGTTTCAAACTATGGTACTTGGGCAACAGCCAACACCACCAAGTGGGGATATGCTTACAAGGCTGTTCTTGACCACTTTGACAACATCTCAATGACTCTCTCTGGTACTGACACATATATCGATGTGAACACTTACCTCAACACAGGAAGAGTGACAGGTGCATTCGGTAACATGTGGGAAGCATGTGGTGCCGCTTGTATGTATTGGTATTCACTATGGGCACAGAAGGACTATGCTCACGCATCTGGAGGCTCTTCTTCTCAGCCTTCACGGCCATCTAATCCACAGCCTACACCAAGTACACCAACCGACCTTTCTTCATCACTCATACCTGCATGGACGGAGGGCGGCGTGCGTCCTAACGGCTGGGCTTGCAACGATGCAGGCGAATATCCAGCTTCAGGAAATGCATCATCAGGTCCACGCGTGATGCAGTTCACAGGTGGCGGCGACTTCCAGTACGGATTCTATGTACGTCAGGCAGACGCAGCAAAGCCGGGCTTCATCGAGTACGGAAGTACGTCAGGCTATGCCCTTTCCCTCAATTCATACGGCAACTACTGCCTCACATTCAATACTGTTGCATGGGCAGGCTCACCATACGTCAAGGCAGAGGTGTTCACATCTGCAGGCAACGTGATTGCAAGCACTATAGTACCATGCTCAAAGAGCGTGAACAAGAATACGGCAGCATCAACAAGTGGCTCAGACCTCGGTTACCTCAGCTTCTATGTGCTCCAGAAGGGTGACTACCGACTCCGCTTCACTCCTGTGGCTGATGCCAGCGGATGTGCAGGTACATGGCTTGAGGCTATCGTAGGTAACGTGAACCTCCGCTATATGGACAATCCGCTCGTCTTTGCCAAGGCAAACTACGTGAACCCAGGATGGAAGATACTTGACGGTGGCAACCTCGTGGAGAGTGGCGATGCAGGCAGCGGTCCACGTATCTTCAACTTCCCAGCAGGAGGACAGTTCAACTATGGTCTCTACATTCGCAGCACATCCACATCACTTGATGACAACTATGCTGAGTTCGGTTCACGCTGGGGCTACGGTCTCCGTTTCCTCCCAGGCACATACACTCTCACATACAACTGTGCAGCATGGACAGGTACTCCATACGTCAAGTGTGAGGTACTTGACGAGGCAGGCAACGTACTCGGAAGCAGCATCACATACAGTTCACTCAACCTCAACAAGAACACATCTGTTTCCACAGCAAATGCACCACAGGGAACGGTATCATTCCGTGTGAACACGGTGGGCAACTACCGCTTGCGCTGGACACCTGTTGCTAATGCCAACGGCGATGCAGGCTTCTGGGATGAGGTCATCATAGGTCACATCAAGATTAGCCAGAACTCAGGCAGTAGGATTAATCCTCGCATCACGGACGTAGAGTCAGAAGCCACAGCCATCACCGATGTGGAGGAAGCACCAAAGAGTGATGTTATCTTCGACCTCTCAGGTCGCAAGGTGACAACCCCATCAAAGGGTATCTACATCAAGAACGGAAAGAAAGTAATAGTTAGATAAAAGGTAGTTAACGAAAGATTATTCTCTTGGGTTAGTAGTCAGGGGTCTTGAACTCTGCTACTAACCCTTTTTATATTGAGAAAAACATTGCCATCCTACTAAGAATCCTTTTTTTCAACACAGAGGAAAGGGAGAGCACAGAGTTAATCATAAGCTATGTTAATAACTAATAAAAGAACTGAATAAATGGTAAAAGCTCCATAAAAACAAACAGAATAAGCGGTTAATGCCTTGTTGGAAACCTTGAAAAATGCTAACTTTGCGGTCACTTAACGTATAACTAACATCTGAAAACAAGAATAACTAACGACACAAAATGAGACGTACTATCTTCTTGGCACTTGCGATGTGCTTGATGGCTGTGTTGTCTGTATCGGCTGACAACATCCGCGGTTGTGTGGTCGATGCAGAGACAATGGAACCGCTACCCGGTGTGGAGGTCAAACTAAGTGTGAAGTATAATACTGGCTTCTATATGCAGAGTACCGTAAAGACTGACTCCGCTGGTGTCTTCTACTCAAGAATCATATTCGACTGGAAGCGTGCGATGCCTTCAATCGACATAGGTGATAACCCGACATCGGCTACGGTCAAAATGGATTTCAACTACTTCGGCTACTATCCAGCGGTGAAGTCGCAAATGGTTTTCGACGGACGCGATACTGTGAACGTAGGCAATGTGCTACTGAAGCCAAGTGACGTGATTCTTACCAATGTGACGGTCAATGGACGGATGCCTCGATTCACTATGAGTGGCGACACGGTCGTGTTCAACCCTGAAGCCTTCCACCTTGATGAGGGCGCACGACTGCGTGAGATGCTGGAAAAACTACCAGGTGTCAGTATCACAGAGCAGGGACAGATAATGTGGAACGGCAAGCCTATCAAACTGAGGATGAACGGTCATTCCACCTACGGCGATGGTGCCGTCCTTACTGAGCTGCCTATCGAGGCGGTACAGAGCGTCAAGCAGTATGAAAAGTCGAGCGAGCTTGCCGAGCGTACTGGAAAGGATGACGGCGACGGCGAGCAGGTTCTTGACGTCACTATTAAGAAGGGATTCATGGATAGGTTCTACGGCGAGGCAGAAGTCAGTAATACGACCAATGAATTCTTCCTTGGTTCGCTTCGCATGAACAGGCTGAGTGACAATGATCCTCTGCTGTTTGCCATCCGTGCAGGTCGTAACAACATCTGCTATAGTGATACTTACTACGGTGGGTGGTCAACGCCAGATGTACGCCAGCAGATAGGTATGATTAACTATCAGCATCAGTGGGACAGCCCTTACAAGGATGCTAAGCGCCGCAACTCCTACTCACTGCAATCATCTCTCAATCACTATGACGAGATGAAGGATGACTGGTCGATAACACGCACGGCAAACCCTAACGACACACTCTACTCGCAGTACCGTGGTGACGAGTACAACCATCACGTGGGCTTGCCTCTCAAGTTCACTCACTTCCTCAATCTCAGTAACTCGACGACCGTCGAGACTACTGCGCGTGTGCAGTACGGACGTACTCTCAATACGACAAACAAACAGACGAGCCTCTACGATTCCAATCCGAACGAGCTCGACCTCGCACCTGTGAACACGAGCGTACGCAGTAGGTTAACCGACAATAAGACAGTGGAGGCTGATGCCAGCTCAGAACTCAAGCACTACATCAAGGATGGTTCAATCGGTGGTGACATCTGGTTGAACTATAACCGCACAGACAGTTGGCAGGACGATGACAATGCTATTACGTACCGCGACGCAAGCCTTGGCAAGGTACACGACCTCCAGCAGGGCGACAATGTCAAAGATAATATCTCGGCAAAGATTGGTGCAAGCTACAGCCAGTGGCTCGGCAGTAGCTTCATGGTCGAGGGCGACTACCACGCAAGGTACATACGCCGTTACGAGACGACCGACTTCCTACGTGGCGACGGCGCTGTGATGAACTCCGACCTAACCAACAACTTCCGTCACGACCTACGACAGTTCAGTAACATCCTCGGTCTTCGTCTTACACAGAACGTTGGCAGCATGGTATTCACTGAGAAGGCAGACATCGACTACAGCCAGCAGTGGTTGGACTACCGTCGTGGCACGGTTCTCAACACTTCGGAAACTCGCTCGTTCGTTGAGCCTAACATCGAGGCACGACTGAAGTGGAAGCTCACGAAGAAGTCCATGCTCATGCTATCGTCAGCTTGGAACCGCTCCATGCCTGAGTTCCTGAACACTCTACCTTACTACGACAACACGGACTCGCTCTATGTACGTGAGGGCAATCCTTCCCTGCGTCCAACGAGCAGTCTCCGTGGTGGAATGACATACAGTCTCAACATTCCACGAGGCGAGCAGTCAGTAAGCATCGAGATGAACGCGTCCAAGGACTACGACCCACTGATAACTATGCTTCGCTATGACAGCAGTAGCGGAGCGTACCACTCCAAACTGATAAACGGTCAGCATGGCTACTCAGCCAATGCCAAGATTCAGTACAACCGCTCACTCGGAGGCTGTTTCTACCTTGAGACCGTGCTATCGGCTGCACACTCAACGAGCTACTCATACGAGGTGATACGTGACGGTATTGACACGCATAACTTCCTACGGAGACGCTACTCACGCTTCCGTATCAAACCGACCCTCTCATTTAATGATACTAAGTGGGACATCAGTTGGAACTCTACCGTTACGCATACTCTCGACCTCTACACCGACAATAGCTGCGTGTCCTCCAGACTATGGGATTATAGCAGCCACTTCAACTGCAAGTACAAGGCTCGTCAGTGGACATTCGCCATCTACCCATATATCGAAGGCGCAAGCGGATATATTAGCAGTGAGATGAACAGTCCACGCTTTCTCCTCAGCGGCTCAGTTAAGTATGCTTTTGCCAAGAACCGCTGTACGCTCAAGCTTTACGCTGATGACATATTCAACAAAGACCAGTGGATTCATTCATCCATCAGTGGCAACGAGTTCACGGAACGAGGTGAGAAGTACATTCATCATTACTTGGAACTGACGTTGGAGTATAAGCTGGAGAAGAGGAAGGAGTAGT
>R24__coassemble_1332_pt1 | contig 13437 bp, 15 predicted proteins | sample R24__metabat2_low_PE_026 | metagenome-assembled genome bin R24
ATGAGTGTAGTGACTCCTACTCGATTGTTTTTAGGCGTTGAAGATGCGCAGTAGGTGGTGCAAGGATTGTAAAAATAATTATGCACACCTACTTAACTAATTGGTAGTAACAATACTTATTCAAAAGACAAAATTACTTATCAATGAGTAATTGTTAATTGGTATATTGATACATTGAGCGTAAACAGATAAAGGGTTATGAGTCGGGATGTGATTTGAATGAATACTCATTTACGAGTAATACGAAGTGGATATTTTAATGCTGCTACCTACATAACTGACTAAAACACTCATTTTTAGGTATTGCGCCATCCGTTTTTTTGCCATACCTTTGCAGCGCAAATTCATAATACAAAGCACTATGACAAGAAACATTAAGATTATTATTTTATGGCTAACGACCGTTTGTGGCTTTGCTTGCCACTCCATTTGTGATGTTCTCCCTATGTTCTGGGGTAAGGACATGGCAATAATGGACGCCAATGGCAATGTGGACCAGGGAATGATAGTATTCATGATGACACTCTCGTTCCTTGTCCCTTGCTGTGGTCTGTTGTGTATGATGTTCAGAAAGAATTGGACAAATTATGTAAATGTAGCGCTGGCTTGCATCATTGCTCTCTTCAATGTGGCTCATCTATGCATGGAGATACCTTCTGACAATGCTGGTCAGTACGTGATACTTCCATTGCTGGTTGTAGTGGGATTCATCCTTGCATACCAGAGTGTTAAAGCAATTAAGGAGGAATAGGTTATGGGATTATTAAGCAAATTGTTTACCAACTGTGCGCATCCAAAAGGACGCATGGGAAAACTGATGCTCCAATTCATGAATACGTGTCATGCACCTCTGACAAACTGGGGACTTGACCTTGTGAATATTGAAGACCGTTGGACGATGCTTGACATAGGCTGTGGTGGCGGAGCAACGATAAAGCGACTGTTGAAACGCAGCAAGGATTCTCATGTCTATGGTCTTGACATCTCAGAGGAAAGTGTTGCTAAAGCCCGTAAGGTCAATGCGGATGTACTCGACAAGCAGGTGTTCGTGGTACAGGGTACGGCAGACAAGTTGCCATATAACGATGAACACTTCAACCTTGTGACAGCTGTTGAGACAGTTTACTTCTGGCAAGACCTGCCTAAGTGTTTTAATGAAGTACATCGAGTCCTTAAGCGAGGCGGACGATTTGCCATCATGCTTGAGGTGGTTGAGACTGATAGCAAGTGGACAAATGTGGTAGAGGGTATGGTGGTCTATCCTCCTGAGAAACTCATGACAATGCTTGAGGATGCTGGTTTTGTCGATACCGAAGTACATTATAAGAAACCATCATACGCCACAATCATCGGAACAAAAAATTGATAATACGTAAACAATATATAAAGGATATGAACGCAACAATTGTAGTTTATGGTTCCTCAACAGGAACATGCGAGGCTATTGCCGACAAGATTGCCAAGAAGCTGGGATGTGAGGCTATCAATGTACAGAACCTCACTGCAGACGTGGTAAGTAACAACAAGAACCTCATACTCGGAACATCAACATGGGGTGCTGGCGAGATGCAGGATGACTGGTATGATGGTCTGAAGGTATTGCAGGGAGCAGACCTTTCAGACAAGACCATTGCACTCTTCGGCTGTGGTGACTGTGGCTCTTATAGTGACACCTTCGTAGGTGGAATGGGAGAATTGTATAATGGAATCAAATCAAGTGGCGCACACTTTGTCGGTTCTGTCGGTACTGACGACTATTCCTTTGATGACTCAGAGGCACTTGTTGATGGTAAGTTCATTGGCTTGCCACTTGATGACGTGAACGAGGATGACAAGACAGACTCGCGTATTGATGCGTGGATAGCAGATATTCTCCCAACACTATAATATTGCAATTGGACTATGTTACAGATGATGATGGATAATGGTGTGGGACAGATGGTAGTCCCATCAGAAATCAAGGTATTGATGAACCATATTTATGAATACAAGAAAGGAGTACGTAGGATGATTCTTTTCACTTGTCCACGACGCTTTGAACAACAAGCTTGCATTCGCCTAAAAAGTCAGTCAATAGACTACGTTGCTCAACCAGCAGGTCGTGATAATGTTAACATTTATTTTGGTCGTCGTGAATGCCTTGATGCCATCCGTCTGTTTGTCACACGTCCTCTTCATGAGTTGACACCCGAAGAGGACTTCATACTTGGAGCAATGCTTGGGTACGATATCTGCGTGCAGTGTGAAAGATACTGCGAGAGAAAGAACAAATATGGCAAGTGCTAATTTTATTCAGAATAATATAGATTAATTTGGCAACAATAATCATTGGACTGCTCATTCCGCTGCTTGGCACGATGCTGGGTTCAGCCTTTGTTTTCTTCGTTCGTGACAAGATACCAGAACTGGCACAGAAGACCATGCTGGGATTTGCGTCAGGTGTGATGGTGTCTGCATCTGTGTGGTCACTGCTTATTCCTGCCATTGACTCATGTGGCAATAGTGGCAAGTGGGCTGTCATGCCTGCTGCTGTGGGCTTCCTCGTAGGAATACTGTTTCTGCTTTCCATAGATAGCATCGTTCCTCATCTGCATATCGGTACGGACAAGCCTGAAGGTATGAAGATGCATCTGTCACGCACGTCGATGCTTACCTTTGCAGTCACCATACATCACCTGCCAGAGGGCATGGCTGTAGGTGTGGTACTTGCTGGAGTGAACAGTGGCATGACCAATATCTCGTTTGCAAGTGCGATGGCAGTTGCTATTGGTATTGCTATACAGAACATTCCTGAAGGTGCAATCGTGTCCATACCTATGCGCTCTGCTGGCAAAAGCCGTTGGCGTTCGTTTGTCATAGGTACATTAAGTGGTGTGGTTGAACCTGTAGGCGCATTGGTTGTCATGTTGCTTTTGGGAGTCACGTTGCCAATCCTTCCATATATGTTGAGTTTTGCTGCTGGTGCAATGTTGTATGTAGTAGTGGAGGAGATAATCCCAGAGGCTTCAAGTGGTCAACATTCTAATCTCAGTACCATTGGCTTTGCCATCGGTTTTGTACTGATGATGGTATTGGATGTGGTTATGGGATAGTTAATTTGAATGTTAAATCTTAAATCTTTAGTTTGTGCCTCTGGTACAAACAAAAATGGCTCCCGTCTTTCACAAGAAAGGAGCCATACTTTTGTAAAAACAATAATCATATAAACTATTCAAATGATCTACTATGAAAACATACCTAAACGATTTTAGGTTGTATATATTCCTTTACATTGTCCTTGAATGAGTCACCTATCGGAAGTGTTGTTCCGTCATTGAGTCTGACGTTGTTCTTTGCAACTTCTGCCACTTTGCTCATGTTGACAATGAATGACCTATGGATGCGGACAAAGCCGTGATTGTCTATCATCGTTATTATCTTGCTTATCGGCATGAGCGTCATCAGTTTCTCACCTCCTTCAAGATAGATGCGCAGATACTCGCGCATTGACTCTATATACTTTATCTCAGGGATATTGATACGTGCCACCTTGTGGTCTGCCTTGAGGTAGAGCACATTATCGTCCGTTGGCTGTATGTTCTGCTCTGCCTGCAACAGCTGATACAGACGCTTTACCTTCTCTGCCGAATGTTGGAACTCAAGAAATCCGAATGGCTTGAGCAGGTAGTCAACAGCATTGACCTTGTAGCTGTCGAGTGCGTACTCGCTGTAGGCTGTGGTGAATACTACGAGTGGCGGATTGGTGAGTGAAGCTACGAAGTCAAGACCATTAAGCTCAGGCATGTTGATATCCACAAATATTGCATCCACACTCTGCTGTGCCAATACATGTTGAGCCTGAATAGCATCGCTGCATGCCTCTACGAGGGTGAGGTATGGTGTGCGCTCTATCATCGACTTCAACTGTATAAGAGCCAGTGGTTCGTCATCAATGGCAAGGCATCTTATCATTGCTGTGTTATCGGAATCTGTAACCATACTTCAAAAGTCTTTTCTTCGTTTTCTTTTATCCTTAATATATAATCATCGCCATAGATGAGTTCGAGTCGCTTGCGTGCGTTCTCTATTCCTATGCCGTGGTGATTGTCTTTCTTTGTCTGTTCCACAATGCTGTTGACGCAGAGGAACGATAGATGCTCATGAGAGTCATCGTAGCTGACGTATATGTTGATGAAACTGTGCTGACGGTTGCTCACTCCATGCTTGAAAGCGTTCTCCACGAAGCAAATGAATAGGAGTGGTGGAACCATCACGCTACCCATGTTATCTGGAGTGCTGACCTGTATGTCAACATTTGTGGAATAGCGAATCCTCATAAGTGAGATGTACAGCTGTATGAATTGTATTTCCTTGTCGAGCGGTACAAACTTCTCGCCACTGTCGTAGAGCACGTAACGCATCAGCTTTGAGAGGTCTATGATGGTACGTTTGGCAGTTTCCTGGTCAATATCTACGAGTGCGTGGATATTGTTGAGTGTGTTCATGAAGAAGTGCGGGTTAATCTGATACTTCAGATACTCCAGTTCCATCTTCAGTTTCTCCTTTTCCAGTGTCAGCAGTCGGCTTCTTGTCATACTTGCATTGATGAGTGAAACTATGCCGAGGTCAACACCCATCATCAGGAGTGCAATGACTATTCGTCCCATGAGTGGAGCACGCAATAGTATGTACTTAGGACCTATCTTATCATGATGGTGTGCCAACGGATGAAGTTGCTCATTGCGTCCGTACCTCCTGCCGAAGTCATCATGCCTATGGCGTGGTGGCATACCTTTGCCATGGAATGGTGGTGTATTGAAGTGGCCGTGTGGTGCATCGAAAGGTGGATTATCAAATCCTTTACGAAATATTATCTCCTTGCGTGGCAGGTCAGGGCGGAATGTGATAAGGTACATGGTGTAGCATCCCATGACCATAAGCAGTGTCAGCCCATAGATGACATAGTGATGCTTGTGGTAGAGACGTAGCAACAGATAGTGATGTGTACAGAATATCACTGCGTATGGCAGGAGCAGTTTCCAAGTCTGCCACAACTCGAAACTGTCGAACTCAGACTCGTCAGTTACTGAGACGTAGTAAAGATATAGGGCAGGCAGGATGAATATCACCGCCCACCCTATTGCGATGATTAAGTTTTCTGTCTTTTTGTATTGCGTCATTTTGCTGTTATTGTTGCTGTAGTACCAGATGTTGTTACAGTCGGATTTATCCAGAAGACTTCGCCCACACTGTCACTACATGACGTCGGTTTGCTTGTACCATACTTTACTGTTACGCTTCCCTTGCCAAGGTTAGGTGCTGTAAGCAATGACAATGAGTTAGAACAGTTTGCTTCAAACTTATACGTACATATTGCCGTTCCGTCTGTTGAGCAAAGCGTATAATACCTACTTGAACTGTAACTTGATGGTGAAGAGCCGAGGTAGTAACCCTGTGAAGAAGAGCCGATACTGCTTGATGAGCTTCCCATTCCACCACCTTGTGAGCCTCCTGCGCTTACGGCTATACCGCCAGTTACTACGATGTATGAGTTATTGTCACAGTCAAATCCTTCCTCTGGCGAACCCTTGGTAGAGTAAGAGAAGACATTGCCACCTGCAATGGTTATTGCGCCTCTTGTTCCTGCGTTGGAGTCAATGGCATCATTGCCGTTTGACCAGCACACAGTTGTACCGCCATTGAAGAATATCTTGCCACCAGAGTTGATACAGTCATCATAACACTTGAGGTAAAGCTTGCCACCATTGATATTGACACCTTGTTTGCCTTCCACGCCTTCTGCGCCATCAGTCTGTGTAGTCACTGTGAGGTCGCCACCGTTAATGTTGACTATATTCATTGCCTTTATTGCTTTTGAAGATGTTCCTGTGCTCTCGCCGAACATTCCGCCACCACCAGGACCGCCTCCTCCAGGACGATTTCCACCACCGCCCCACGGGAAAGTGCTTGTGCTGCTCGATGTGTCAGAGTATGAACTACCTGATGTTGATACTGTAAGTGCTGGACCGGTGCTGTCATCAGACAAACCAATATTGATGTTGTTATCAGCCTTCATACCCATGCTTCCCTTACCGCTCATAGCTATGTTTAGTGTTCCTGCGGCAATATTGATGTCGCTGTCAGCCTTAAGACCTTTTATAGTATCTGAAGACGAAGTGATGGTAAACGTGCCTGCGTTGATGTTAAGGCTTCCGTCCTCATATCCATCCTCGTTTGCCTCACCGTCGAGTTCCACGTCTATGCCGTCGCCACCAGCCTTGTTGATGTTCACCTTGAAGCCATTGGCAAGGAAATACTGCTTACAATGTATTCCATCCTTTACGGCACTAATGATATTGATTGTACCCTCAGACTTCTTGAGCTTGATGTACTCCTTGGCTGATATAGCGTGTGCTGTGTTGCCTGTCACGTTGAGCGTACCAGCCTTGTCTATCTCAAGGTGTCCCTTGCAATAGAGGGCAGCCTTCTGCTCGCCATTCTTACCGTCAACGAGAGTGTTGACCGTCTCTTTCTTGATGTCAAGTGCAATGCGCTTGCCACATTGTATGTCTATGGCTGCTCCTCGTGTGTTGGTGAGCGAGAGTCCGTTGAGGACTATGGAAGTCTTGTATGTTCCGTTGTACTGGAACAATCCGTTGCTTGTCTCACCACTCAACACGGTCTTTATCTCAGCCGTTGTATTCTCATTATTCACCACAACGTCGGCACCGTTCACGCTTACGCTCACACCATCCATGAAGAATGGGTTTACGGCTCTTGCCTCCGTTCCGTTGTAGTTTATCGTCAACTCACTTCCTGTAGCTCCGTAAGTGAGTTCCGTTATTTCGTCAAGACTCACCTCCCATGTTCCGTTGACAATAAGCTTGTCGCCAGCCTCGTTGAAGGTTATCTCATTCACATTACCAAGAGGTATGGTGTTGGTGACGCCATTGTTCATCACAATGTAGAGAGCGTCATATTGATTATCCTGTGCAAATGAAGACAGCGAAGCCGCCATCAACATCGTAGCCATTATCCTTTTCATTGTTTCCTGTTCTTTTACTATAGCTTGTAACCCTTAATTCCTCACAGAGGTTCATTTCACCACTACCTTCTTAGCCACGTTACCTACTTTGATTAGGTAAACCCCTCGAAGGTTTATTGGCATGTCAAATTTTCCTTCATCATCCGTAACGCCACTTACTATCAGAGAGCCACTCTCGTCATATATGGTGAAAGGCTTAGCCTCACCATTAGCCATTGACTCTATGGCAGTTGCAACAGAAGCAAAGGTCATTGACTTGATGTCTGACACGCTAAACGTCTGTACGCTTCCATTCTTTAGAGTAAGAAGCATTTTTCCATTCTCATACTTCACAGACGAGATATTGGAAACGGCATAACTCTGTGTTGCCTCGTTAGTTGATTTGAGCACCATCGCCTTGCCACCATCAGCATACGCATGTGATGAGGTAAGTAACAACGATGCCATGATTAAGTTCTTTACAGTCATCTTTTACACTTGTCTTGTTGTTAGTACCTGATAGCATTTTTTATTTCACGACGCAAAAGTATGAATTATATCTTATTCACACAATACCGCCTTCCTCTCTTATCTACAAACGCCACAAAATTATCTACAATCACAAATTTATGCGTTCCGAATAATGGAATGTCAATAATTATTCCGAATTTTGCACATGATAATCAATCAGCGATAACTAAAAAACTCAAGAACTTATAAACTCATAAACTCACAAATATGAAACAGACATTTCGCAATCTATTAGTGCTTATGGTACTATGTGCCACTTCACTTGGCTTGAACGCACAAGTGAATGGAGAACTTTGGCAAGACACAAACGGCAAACACATCAACGCACACGGAGGTAACATCATCAAGTATAAGGGTACATTCTACTGGTACGGAGAGAACCGTCCTTACCGTGGCTTCACTACCGAGGCTGGTGTGGGCGTATATTCAAGCAAGGATTTGAAGGCTTGGAAGGATGAGGGCATAGCCCTTGCTGTAAGCGAGACGGCTGGTCACGACATAGAGCGTGGTTGTATCATGGAACGTCCAAAGGTTATCTACAACCGTAAAACCAATAAGTTCATCATGCTCTTCCATCTCGAACTGAAGGGCAAGGGTTATGAAGCTGCACGAGTTGCATTTGCAGAGAGTGACTCACCAACAGGCCCATTCCGTTATCTTCGTTCTACACGTATTCATGCTGGCAGATGGCCTTTCAACATGACTGAGCAGGAGATTGCATACGCCAAGACTACCAAGGCAAATGACTGGAAAGACTGGTGGACACCTGAGTGGAGAAAGGAGACTGAAAGAGGTATGTACCTCTGGCGTGATTTTGAAAGTGGACAGATGAGCCGTGATATGACTGTATATATTGATGATGACGGCAAGGCTTATCACATCACGTCATCACAGGAGAACCTCACACTTCTCATCAGTGAACTTAATGATGACTATAGTGACTTCACTGGCAAGTATGTCATGGTTGCACCTGGTGGTCAGAACGAGGCACCAACTATTCTCAAGCACAATGGTACTTACTGGATGATATGCTCTGGTTGTACAGGTTGGGCACCTAACGAGGCTCGTATGTTCCATAGTAAGAGCATCTGGGGACCTTGGACTCAAGTCGCATCTCCATTCACAGGAGCAAATGCTACATACAAGAACTTCCCTGCCAGCAAGACATTCGGAGCACAGGGTACATATATCCTCGACACAAAGTCACTTGGTATCAAGGGCACCAAGTCACGCTTCATATTCATGGCTGACATTTGGAATCCTGAGCATCTTAGTAACTCACTCCACTTGTGGCTTCCTATCAACTTTGACAAGGATGGCACACCTGAAATAAAGTGGGTGGAGAGTGCTTTGAATTGAAATATGAAAAAAAGAGACCGTTCGGTTGGTTCGTCCCGAACGGTTTTCTTTTTGCCTTTATCTTATAATGATTTTCTTTCCATTCTTGATGTAGATGCCTGCCTTTCGGATGTCATCTGCAAGACGGCCGTCAAGTGTGTAAACGTTTGAGTCTTTATTGCCTTCTTCATTTGTTGTGACCTCTATTGCATTATATGTTCTTATGTCATCAAGAAGTGTGTTGAAGTTTTTCCAATAATCCGTATTCATATATGCTTCCTTCTGTCCGTTGAGTACATGAAGGGTGACATTATAAGTGTCAAAAGTATTACTAAATATTTGCTGTGGCGTCTCGGAGTAATTATATATATGCTTGAGATTTTTGCAGTCATAGAAAGCGAATGCGTTAAAAGTCGTTACATTGCCTTGAATTATTATAGATTTTAATTGCGTACACCAACCGAAAGTATATCCTTCTATTCTTTCTACATCTTTAGGAATAGTTATTTTGCTTATTCCTGTGTAACTAAATGCATTGTGCCCAATTTTGCGTAAGCTGTTTGGTAATGTAATTGACGTGAGTTTCTTGCATCTTGAAAAAGCGTATTCGCCAATGTTTGTAATACCATCAGAGATTATGACTGATGTCAAATTCCCGCAGGTGTAGAAAGCTGCATGTCCGATATTTGTTGCTCCTTTGATTTCTATATTTTTCAGGTTGTCGCAACTTTCAAAAGTGTAATCGCCGGTGTCGGTAACATCCTCAGAGAATATGACTGATTCTAAATTCTCGCAGTTGTGGAAAGCTGAGCGTCCGATATGTGTTACTCCTTTGATTTCTAAGTTTTTCAACTTGTTGCAACTCTCAAAAGCGTAATCATCAATGCTTACTGTGCTATTGGAGAAGTCAATTGATGTTAAGCTGGAACCAGCGAATGCGTACTTACCTATTTTTGTCACACTATTAGGAATGATAACTGATGTTAAATCCTGAAGGTTATAGAATGCCATGTCTCCAATTATTTTTACGTCATTTGGAATGACAGTAGGTTTTAGTGCTATGATGAGAGAGTCTTTTTCTCTGTCAATAAGTGCATTACAGTTATTGCGACTGTCATATACTTTGTTATCCTTATCCACTACAAATGATGTTAATTGGTGGCAATCATCAAAGGCGTTCCTTTTGATATTTGTAACGCTACTTGAAATATATATTGACTGTAAGCTACAGTCAGCGAAGGCTTTGTCTGTGATTGTCGTCACACTGTTAGGAATGATAACTGATGTTAAGCCGTAACGTCCTGAGAATGCATTGTCTCCAATTGTTTTTACACCCTCTGGAATGATTGTGGTGTTAAATCCTATGGCGAGAGAATCGTTGGCTGTATAAATGATTGCATTACAATTGTTGCGGCTGTCATATATCTTGTTGTTCTTGTCCACTACAATAGTGGCTAATTCATCACAACCTTTAAAAGCGTCTTTTTTGATATTTGTAACGCTACTGGATATATATATAGATTGTAATCCACTTTTCAGGAAAGTTAAATTTTCAATAGTTGTTACTCCATTAGGAATGACTACTGATGTTAAATTTTCGCAGCCTTCGAATGCATATTCTCCAATACTTGTTACGCCGTCCGAAATGGTGACAGATTCCAAACTATTACAGCCATAAAATACTTCTTGAGCAATAGTTGTTACGCTACCTGGAATGTTGATGGATTTTAATTTCTCGCAGCCTTCGAATGCATTTTCTCCAATACTTGTTACGCCGTCCGAAATGGTGACAGATTCCAAACTATTACAATGATGAAATACTTCTTCAGCAATAGTTGTTACGCTACCTGGAATGTTGATGGATTTTAATTCCTTGCAGTTATAGTATTTCTATCTCGTTATTACACAATATTTTAGCTACTAAACGATAGAAAACTGAGGTGGTAAATTCTGCTGATGAAGAAAAAGTTGCGATTTTAAGATTTTTTTATAAAAATTAGCGAGCTGAGGACTAAATTGCAAAGCGTAGTTTACAAATAAGCTCCAAAATTTGGCTTGAAAAGCATGACACTTTGCCTCGCAACATTTTTGCTCTTCGGGCTTGCCCGTGCCACTATTTTATTCAGTGGGGCAGCCTAATACCCCAAGCGAATCAATCCGTTGGGGAAACTGCCACTTTTGAGCAAGCTCTTTATGGAACTTGATTGTATTTTTAGGCATTCCCTCCAGATGAATGACTGCCTGAAACAGGGGTAAGTTGGTCTTGTATTTCAATGATTAACCTATACGAAATGACATCTTTGCACACAAAAGCGCGTTAAATATCCATAAAATCGTAGTCAAATTACATTTTTTACACTAATATCACTTGTGTGAGCGTAAAAATTTATGTATTTTTGTAGCGCAAATACGATTATAATCAAAATATCGCTTATATGATACGAGAATTTTGGGTAAAGAACTATCTTTCCATTCGCGATAAGCAAGAACTGAGTTTCTTGGCGAAAGGACCGACTTCGGAACTTGTTACAGAAGTGGCCGAAGGAGTATTCTTGTATAAGTTGGGGATACTCTATGGCTCTAATGCTTCTGGAAAGTCAAATATGCTCATTGCACTGAATGAGGTGTTCCGTTTGTTGATTCTTCCAAAGTCTGATGCAGCACAAGGTATCAATGGTTGTATTCCATTCGTTCTCACAAAGGATGAACCAACGGAAATGCACGTTTCGTTCTATGCAAACGGCACTCGTTACGACTATGATGTAACCTTCAATGAGAAGTACGTCTTGAATGAAGCATTGTATTACTATCCTAACAAGTCAAAGTCTCTGTTCTACGAGCGTATGTTTGTTGGCGATAATGTACAGGCTGACATCAAGTTTGGAGCGAGTCTCAAACTACAAGTCAAGACACAGGAAAGCATCCGAGAAAACACTTTGAATAATCATAGTGTTCTGTCGGTATGCAGAAAAGCAGCCTTGAAAGAGGATATTGCACCATTCAATGCACTTCATAGCTGGATTATGTCTAACTATCATGACGTTGATGGCAATGTGGAAAAAGGTCTTGTTGAAATCATGAAGGATGCTTACAGCAGCCCGAAGAAACGCAAGTTCTACAACACCATGCTGCAAAAGGCTGATTTGAATATCATGGAGTACAGACCGATTGTGGAAGACCGCCTTGTGCCTGTGGAATTCCGTGAGCGTATTCAAAAGGAAAACATCCCAGAAGAGATGAAAGACGTTCTGCTGAAGCCTACGACTGATTCCATCACCTTCTTGAATCATTCCGACGATGGCGACTTTGACATTCCCCTCAGATGGCAGTCAAAGGGCACTCAGAAATACATCCGCATATTGGATGCCTTGTACGACCTGATAACAAGTCCTCACGTGTACTATCTTGATGAACTGGGTGAGGATCTGCACAACGACCTACTGTACTACTATCTCAATGTCTTCATCTTCAACTCCGATAAGTCGCAGCTGATTATTACGAGTCAGGAGACCACCCTTCTGTCACAGGATATGATTAACGAGAATCGAGGTGTAGTGTGGTTTGTCGAGAAAAACAAAGAGACAGCTTCATCCGAATATGCACGTGGCGATTCCTTTGGCTTGCACAAGAATCTCTCGCTTTACAATTCATACCGCATTGGCAGATTGGGGGCCAAACCAGAACTGGGTAGTATCTTTATAAATCTAGAGGACTGATATGGGAAAGCTACGACAGACAGCACTCATTCTGGGTGAGGGGCCAACGGAGTTCTTCTACTTCAAGTCCCTATGTGACGTGTTCAAACGTCTGACTATCAAGCCAGACTATCCGAAGCATACCAACATCAAGGAACTGGAATCCAAGATCGCTGAGGGTGTGACAATGGGTTACAGCCATATCTTCTGCATTATCGACATGGACACGAAGGACAAAGAGCCGGAGCGTTCACAATACCAGAAGCTAAAGGCGAAGTACGCCAGACCTATTGACAAGCCAAAGAAAGGTATCTACTGCAAGGTTGAGTTCTTCGAGACCCACCGCTGCACAGAACTGTTCTTCCTCTATTACTTCCGCTACACCTCGCGTCCATACGATGAGCAAGAGTCATTGCTCAAAGACCTCAACCAATGCATCGTGTATCGGAAAACGATAGAGTTCTTCATCAAGACCAAAGGACTTCACGGTTACTTTGAGCGCAATGGTGGTAGTCTCGAAAAAGCTATCGCCAATGCTAAACGTTCAATGGATGAGAAGCTGAAGGATGGTAGAGATTATACTTACTCTGAGCTAGGAAGGTTAATGGAAGAACTGAAAGAGTTGTAATGATAACATATTAGAAATTCTATTGAAGAAAAGTTGTAAAGAAGGCAAATTAGAATAGGACATGAGAGCTATAATAAAAACATTTGAATCAGGTGCAGGCGACTGCATCTTTCTCGTAATGAAAGACGAGATGGATAACAGTTGTTTTCATATTATGATGGACTGCAATGTACTGACAGATGAGATAAAAGCTTATATACGTGATGAACTTTACAAACGTATAGATGTACTCATAGTTACTC
>R24__coassemble_1350_pt1 | contig 13215 bp, 15 predicted proteins | sample R24__metabat2_low_PE_026 | metagenome-assembled genome bin R24
AATAATAAACAAGAAATGCCTACATTACAAGAAATAAAAAACCGTTATGGTATAATCGGCAACGCTGACGAGCTGAACAGAGCTCTTGACGTTGCTTTACAGATTGCTCCAACCAATCTGTCCGTACTTATTGTGGGCGAAAGTGGTGTCGGTAAGGAAGCCGTTCCAAGACTCATCCACGACAATTCGAGCAGAAAGCATAATAAATATATAGCCATAAACTGTGGTTCAATACCAGAAGGAACAATAGATTCTGAACTTTTCGGCCATGCCAAGGGTTCGTTCACAGGTGCCATAGGCGACCGTGAAGGTTTCTTCGGCGCAGCAAACGGCGGAACAATATTCCTCGACGAGGTGGGCGAAATGCCAAAGGCAACACAGGCACGCCTACTCCGAGTGCTCGAGACAGGCGAATACATACGTGTGGGCGAAAGCGAACCTCGCAAGACGGACGTGCGCATCATTGCTGCCACAAACGTCAATATGCAGAAGGCAATCAACGAAGGACGTTTCCGTGAGGACCTATACTATCGTCTTAACACCATACCAATCAACCTTCCTCCACTCCGTGAACGAGGCAACGACGTAGAAATGATTTTCCGCAAGTTCGCCAAGGACACAGCCATGAAGTACAAGCGTGAGCCAATCATGCTCTCCGACGAGGCAAGAATGGTACTCCGTGCCTACAAGTGGCCAGGCAACATACGTCAGCTCAAGAACATCGCCGAACAGCTCAGTTTCATGTGCAAGGACACCATCGTCACAGCCGATGACCTTTACAGGGCTGGTGTCACGATAGACAGTGACACAAAGGAACTTACAACCACAAGACCTTCGCACCTGCACAGCAACAGTCACACCGACTACGACTACAATCTCCAGATAACGACTCTTGCCTCTGCCCTACAGCAGTTGAACAACGAGTTCCAGACTTTCAAGAAATATGTGGAGCAGAGACTTGACGGTGTGAACATCAAGCCAAAGAACGAGCCACTATTCATAGGTGGTGGCGAAAACGGAAGCGGTTCATTCACGATAACCAAAGACAACGGCAGCTACAACTACCCACCTGAGACAATTCAGGAAGATGCTCCACAGACAATAGAGGAGATAGAACGCATCAAGATAATAGAATCATTGAAGCGTCATCACAACAACAGGAAGAAGGTGGCGGAAGAACTCGGACTGTCAGAAAGAACGCTTTACAGAAAACTTTTGAAATATGACATCAAGAAAGAATAAGACATACTGGAAAATAATCGTCATGCTCGTTGCTCTCACTCTCCAGTCGTGCATCCCGACATTCACGTTCAATGCTTCGACCATCAACTACGAGAAGACAAAGACCATAAGCATCGACAAGTTTCCTATCCGTTGTGCCTATGTATGGGCACCAATGGAGTCAATGTTCTACAACACGATAACGGACACATACGGACGCAAGACAAAACTGAAGATTCTCAAGCGCAACGGAGACCTCCAACTCTCAGGCGAAATAGTAGAATACTCACAGACAAACAAGTCGGTAGCTGCTGACGGCTACTCCGCCCAGACACAGCTGAAACTGACCGTGAACGTGAGATATGTAAACAATGCCGACAGAACACAGGACTTTGAACAGCGATTCAGCGCAACTGCCGACTATGACTCGAAGCTCTCACTTGCATCCGTACAGGAACAGCTCGTTCAGGAGATGATTACCGACATCGTGGGACAGATTTACAACTCTACCGTTGCGAACTGGTAATAGCTTGCATGACTGCGTCATGCAAGAGTTAAAAGTTAAAAAATTAAAAGTTAAAAATTAGCGAACAAAGTAAAATTTATTTTTCACTTTTCACTATTCACTTTTCACTCAAAATATGCTCGATATAAAAGAACTGATAGAAAATCCGGACAAGCTCAACAAGGAGACCTTGCCACAACTGAAAGAACTGACAGAGAAGTATCCGTTCTTCCAGGTGGCACGCATACTCTATGTCCGCAACCTTTTCCTTCAGCACTCTCCACAATTCGGCACAGAACTGAGAAAGGCAAGCGCATTCGTGCCTGACCGCTCTACCCTATTTGCATTTACAGAGGGAGAGCACTATCAGATAGAGTCAGCAGGAATAACACAACCAGAGATACGTACAGAGAGCGACAGCAACCGTACAATATCTCTCATCGATACATTCCTCAAGCAGTCGAAGTCAGACACACAGAGACCTACAATTGCAGACCTTACAAACGACTACGCCTCTTTCCTTATGAAATCAGAAGAACAGGAAGAGGATGTCGCCCTAGAAGATGCTGATACGGAAATGTCACCTCAACTCAGGGGAGCACACCTCATCGACTCGTTCATACAGGAGACAAAGGGTAAGCAAAGAGTGCAGATGAAGTCACTGGAGGAAGAAGAAGTGGGTTCATACTTTGAATCACCAGAAATATCCAACGAAGAAGAGGAAATTTACACCGAAAATATGGTGAATATTTACATAAAACAGGGAAGATATGAACAAGCATACGAAATATTATCAAAGATTTGTTTGAATAATCCAAAAAAAAGTTCTATCTTTGCCACACAAATGAATTTGCTTGAGGTAATAATCGAGAGCAAGAAACAATAGTATAACCAAAAAATATCATAACAGACAATGTATTCACTAATTATCTTTTTAGTACTTTTCGCTTCAGTACTTATGTGCGGAATCGTACTCATCCAAGAATCTAAGGGTGGAGGTCTTGCATCAAGCTTCTCTGCTCAGAACAGCCTTATGGGCGTAAGAAAAACAACTGACCTTCTCGAGAAGTGCACTTGGGGCCTTGCTATCGCAATGGTCGTATTAAGCATAATTTCAACAGCATTCGTGCCAAAGGAAAATAAGGCAGAGGCTCCAATCGAGATTTCTGCACCTGCACAGCAGTCAACTGACGCAGCAAATGTTCCTTCATTCGGAACTCAGAATGCTGATGCTCCAGCAGAGGCTAAGTAAATATAAGGTTACAACTTTTTGAGGAAAAGCAAAATTTGAGAAAAGTTCAACGGTTTTACCTAATAGTATTACCATAACAAGAACTTTTAACAGCATTGCAATACAAAAAAAGCAAAAACAACCTAAAATAGATGCAATAAGGGTATCCATAACCATTGGATATCCTTATTTTTTCGCCATATCTCCATTTTTTTTGACTTTTTATACCACGGAATAAAAAAACTTGTTTATCTTTGCAATATGATTTCATTATCTAAACACATAGAGATATTATTACTTGACCACGATTGTGTTATAGTACCAGGACTTGGAGGCTTCATTGCCGACCAAGCACCTGCTCGTATAGACGATAATGACAGTCACAACATGCTGCCTCCATATAGGACAATAGGATTCAACAGGGAACTTTCCGTGAATGACGGCCTACTCGTCCAGTCATATATGCAGGCATACGATGCAGCCTACCCAGAAGCATTACTGCAGATGGAAAAGGACATAAACAAAATGCTCGTACAGCTTGACACTATCGGTAATTACACACTCGACGGTATAGGCACACTGAGCAAGAACATTGACGGAAGTCTTGCGTTTACGGCATTTGAGGCAGGCATCCTTACTCCAAGCCTTTACGGTCTCTACTCTATCGTTGTAAAGACACTCGAAGAAGCACATAAAGAAAAAAAGATAAAGGAATCGCTCAAACAGATTTCCTTGCTTCCGATACAGACAGAGTCAGTCATTACTGGTAGTGCAGATGCTAAGGAAAAAACTACCACAGAGGTTGACAAAGAGACAAAGACAGAGAACCACAACATCAAGACAGAAGTAAAGGACAACAAGAAGAAAGACAAGTTTGCCAAACGCATCGTCAGCTTTAGACCCAACTGGAAGGAACTATCAGTAGCATCAGCAGTAGCAGTGGTAATGTTCTTCCTTTTCCAGTTCCCATCACTCAAATCTGGTGATGAGCTTAACGACACAGTAGTGGCAAGCACTATCTACCTTGGCAACCCAAGCGAGATGGGAGCCGCACCTACAAAGAGCGAGAAGTCAGTGGTAACAAAGCCTGCTTCGTACAAATCAATTGCAGACAAGATTGTTGAGAATAACAGAACAACAATAAAGAACAAAGTTGTGGAGACACAGCCTACAATAGAGAAGACCAACGAGAATCCTAAATTCGTCATCGTTCTTGCAAGCTGCGTAAGTAAGAAGAACGCAACTCTCTATATTGAGAGTTTTGAGAAGGAAGGATTCAAGGAAGCAAGATTCGTGGAAGGAAAAATAAACCGAGTACACTACTCTGGCTATTCAACCTACACAGAAGCCACCAACGCATTAAACAAACTGCAAAGTGAAAGCGAACTTTTCAAGGACGCTTGGATACTTAGCATGAACTAATAATAATCAGTAATGAAAAGAGTTCGTTGCCCAAAATGTGACAACTACATCGTCTTTGACGAAACCAAATACACCGAAGGGCAGTCGCTTGTGTTCGTATGTCAGCACTGTAAAAAAGAATTCGGTATAAGAATAGGCAAATCAAAACTCGCCGATAAACACGAGGAGAAACACCTCAATGAACAAGCTTACAAAGAGAGTTTCGGCAGTATTGTTGTGGTAGAAAACCAGTTTGCCTTCAAGCAGGTAATACCGCTCGACTACGGAGAAAACGAGTTTGGACGATATCTTAAAGGCACAAACATAAACAAGCCTATTGAGACTCGCGACCCGAGTGTAGATACTTTCCACTGCGCAATAACAGTAAAGCGCAACAAGAAAGGAAAACTTCAGTACATACTACGTGATGCACCAAGTGACACTGGAACTTTCTATATGAATGAAATACTCAAAGATTGCGACAGGATAAATCTTGAAGATGGAGCGATCATAACAATTGGGGCAACAACATTAATATTAAGAACAGCAGAAGAAAAACAATAAAACAAAAAAAGAGAGATATGATAACAAAAGGTGACGTTCTAAGAGCCGAAGAAATCGATAAAGACACGTGTTTCTTTAGTTCATACAAAGGCAAATATATTCTTTTGGACAACATGGCAAAGGAGTTTAGTCCTGTGATTAATCCAAGACCATGCGTGTTCAATACACAGTACATCGCCGTATATGTGGTGACTGAGGGTGCTATGCGCGTGAAGATAAGCGGACAGGAATTCAGCATAAGGGCTAACGAGTACCTTTCTGTAATGCCATGTGTCCACATTGAGATACTGAAGTCAGAATGCAGATTTTTCTCATTCTTCACTCTCAGCCATATTGTAAATGATATATACGAAAGAATAGGTGTTAGCAACTCTGTGGGCATCCGCTGTTTCTACTTCCATCATCATATATTACTGCCTGAGCAGACTAAGCAGATATATCAAGAGTATGAACGCATGAAGAAAGAGCATCTTCGTGAGGACTACAAGAGAAAGGAAGTGTGTCTCCGTGCGCTTCTCGCAGCATACGAGTGCCACCTCTTCTCTTACATCCACGAGACTCCTGAGTATGACCATTTCGAGAATTCAAGACAGAGGGAGTTCTTCCTCAAGTTCCTTGACTTCCTCAGCCTCTATTGCAAGAGGGAGCGTTCAGTACAATTCTATGCAGAGAAGTTGAAGATTACTCCTAAGTATCTCTCCAACCTGACAAACCAATTCACAGGTTTCTCTGCCTCTATACTCATTGACCAATACGTAGCATACAGCATCAAGAGGATGCTCTACAGCAATGAGTTCAATATAAAGAAGGTGAGCGACATCTACCACTTCCCAAGTCAGAGTTTCTTTGGAAGATACTTCAAGAGAATAGTAGGAATGTCACCTACTGCGTATATCAAGGAAAATAATCGTAAGGCTATAATTGAAGGATAAGATATGGAAAAGAAAATGATAACAGACTTGCATAAGGTAGATGCATTCAAGGCGAACGGAATGTATCCTTCGGCTCAACTTCCTAACCAGATTCTTCTTTTCGATAACATGGAAGGTAGGAATCCTTTCCTTCCTATGATATCAAAGTCAAGCAAACTGTGGCAAGTTACAATCCACTGCCAATTGGAAGGTGAGGCTTGCCTCAAGATAAACAACAAGGAAGTAATTGTAAGAAAGAACCAGATTCTCATTACGCATGAGGAATGCGTGGTTGAATTCATTTATGCTTCTGAGGACTCCAAGTTCTATACGTATGTCATTTACCCTGACACTCTGCAGGATATCTTTACTGACATCCACTTGAACTATAACAAAGCACAGTTCTGCTACTCTTACAAGGTGGGAGACATGACTGAGGCTGATGCACAATACTTCCTTGACATCTACAATGAGATAAAGGCGGATATACAGAAACCTGAGTATAGATACCAGTCTTTCTATGCGAGGTATTTCCTCAACATCGTCTATGTTTATATTATAAACAAGTTCTACTCTAACGCAGACATGCAGGCAGACCCATCGTCAAGACAATACGATATGTTCTGTAAGTTCATGGATGCGCTTAACAAGCACGCAGACAGAGAGCGTAGCGTTCAGTTCTATGCTAAACTGCTTGGCATTACTTCAAAGTACTTGTCATTCGTTTGCTTGCAGTATAGTCAGAGAAACGCTTCATCATGGATTGATGAGTATGTAGTGGCAAAGGCACGTGCTCTCCAGAACGTACACCACTACAACATCAAGAGAATCAGTCAGGAGTTGAACTTCATTTCACCAAGTAGCTTCACTCGTTTCTTCAAGCGAGTTACTGGTAATCCTCCTACAAGAATATAAGCCAATGAGGCTACTTGTAGAGAATTTCATATATACCATACGGCATAAGGACTATATGATGTATAGTCCTTATGTTTTTGTGAATAATGGACGGCAATGTAATTAACGGACAAGAAAAATATCGATAGAACTATGCACATCATTCCTTTGTACACCTGGAATAAACGTCTTCATGGGATGGGACTGTCCTGGAAGAACTTCATGAACCAGCCTTGGGCTGGTGGAGTAACATTGTTGGTATGTGTGATTATTGCTATGCTTCTGGCTAATCTGCCAGCAACAGCACACATCTATCACCAATTCCTTGAAACTCATCTAACGGCTCAGATTAAGAGTCCAGATGGCAGCATTAACTGGATTTTCCCTAAGGATATGACTGTGGAGAAGTTCATCAATGATATATTGATGGTGGTGTTCTTCTTTACAGTGGGTCTTGAGATAAAACGCGAAGTGATATGCGGTGAGCTATCCAATGTAAAAAAAGCGCTCCTCCCTGTCATTGCTGCTGCAGGTGGAATGGCAATGCCTGCACTTATATATACATTATTTAACCATGGTACAATCACTGCTGGCGGATGGGGAATACCAACAGCCACAGATATTGCTTTTGCCGTAGGAATAATGTCAATTCTCGGCAACAGAGTGCCAGTATCACTCAAGATATTCCTTACTGCACTTGCAATTGCGGATGACCTCGGAGCTATACTTGTAGTGGCCATATTCTATGGCGGTAGTATCGATCTGCCATTACTTTGCCTTGCTCTTGTGATTGTGGCAGCAGTACTAATGATGAACATCCTTGGAGAAAAGAGGTTGTTCCTTTACCTGTTTCCAGCCATCGTGGTGTGGTTCCTCTTCTACTATTCAGGAATACACTCTACCATGTCAGGCGTAGTCATGGCATTCCTCATTCCTATGGATGCACGATACAAGCGTTCATACTTCAACAGAAGTCTTGTCAAGTACAAGAACAAACTGGCAACACCGATATCTGTGAGCGATGAGGAAAATTTCCCTAATGCTTATGAACGTCATTGCCTTCGTCGTCTGAGCCATATCAGTAATAATACAATAGGCATGAGCTATCGTCTGGAGTACAAACTGAGTCCTTGGGTGAATTTCTGCATAATGCCTATTTTTGCTTTGGCTAATGCAGGTGTAGTCATTCCTGATGTCAGTTTCTTTAATATATTCCAATCGCTGCCAGGCATCGTGGGAGCTGGTCACGTAGGAATGGGTATTTTCTTTGGTTTGCTTCTTGGCAAGCCTCTCGGTATTACGCTCGCAAGCTTCTGTGCCATCAAGATGAAAGTCGGTGCTATGCCTGACAATGCTTCATGGAAGATGATGTTTGCAGTGGCATGCCTCGGCGGTATAGGTTTCACCATGTCTATTTTCGTGGATACGCTATCATTTGGCGGCCTTGGTGCGGAAGTGACAGAAACGTTGCGTGCGAGCGGTAAGATTGCTGTACTGCTGGGCTCTCTGTGTTCTGGTTTATTAGGAAGCGTGTTAATCACATTCTTCCATGGGCTTGAGAATAAAGGTAAGTGAGTTCAAGTATTGATGAACAAGTAACTGTTACTAAAAACAGAATACAGCAGAACAACAATAGTTCTGAGACTGATAGGAAAATATAAACAATAAACTAATAGCGGTACAAATACAATGTGTATTTGTACCGCTCTATTATTTCCACCCTATATGGTTGTTATTTCATTCTGTTCTTTCGTTCCTTGACGGCAGCGGTGATGTACATACGCATCATCTCGATAGCCTGTACATTGTTGCCACCATTAGGGATGATGATGTCCGCATACTGCTTGGTTGGCTCAATGAACTCGTCGTGCATTGGCTTAAGCACATTGCGATACTTGTCGATGAGCATCTCAAGAGGATGACCACGCTCTGCAATGTCACGTACGATGACACGAAGGAGACGCTCATCAGGCGCTGCATCAACGAATATCTTCAAGTCCATCTGGTCACGGATATTCTTATCGTAGAGAGCCATGATGCCCTCGACGATGATGACCTCCTTTGGTTCAACATGTACGGTGTCCTCCAAGCGTGTACAAGTGAGATAGGAGTATGTTGGCTGCTCTATCGCCCTACCCGCCTTCAACTCTGCTATGTGCTTGGAGAGCAGCGACCACTCGAATGCATCAGGGTGGTCAAAGTTAGTCTTCTTACGCACGTCAAGCGGAAGATGTGACTGGTCATTGTAATATGAATCCTGAGGAATAACAGCAACGGTGCTCTCCTCCAGACTCTCAAGAATCTTACGTACGACGGTGGTCTTACCTGAACCTGTTCCGCCTGCAATACCTATTATCATAATCTTGGCCCCCCATCCCCCGAAGGGGGCGTCCATCCGGAACGCCTGCCCCATAAATGGAGGTTGTGGGATATATTTATTTTTATTGTTTAACTTTTATTTCTTAATCAATATTTTGCCGCCAAGCGGCCAGTTAGAAAAACAAAAGAAAACATAGGAAAACAAAAGAAAACAGAATAATTAACAATTAATAATTAATAATTAACATGCATACTCTGTGTTCTTTGTGCCCTCTGTGTTTGAAGATAAAATTTTCTTTAATTTTCTAAATTTTCGTGCCACTAAGACTGTCTTATTTCCTCCACAAGTGGTAGGAGGTACTTTCTTACCACCTTGTCATTCAGTTGGTGTTCGCCATCGAAGCGAATGAGATGGTCAGCAAGGTAATTCTTCTTGAATATCGCCTCGGCATTCTTTACCGTGTCGTCGTGCATACCCACGAGGCACCAGCATGTCTGTTGCTGTTCCTTGGTGATACCCTTGAACTGCTGACGCTCCATCATGTTGTGGTGCTGTATGATGTCCTTAGTAATCTTGAACGTCTTGGCTCCATCATATCGTCCGTTGAAGAACTTATGTTCGCCCGTCTTCAAGCCCTTGGACATTGTGGACATATTGAACGCAGGATTAACAAGAATACGCTTGTAGTCACGCATCTGCTGGGCATACATACCACCCATACTCGTACCGATGATAAGGTCAGGATTCTCCGTCCTGACATACTCCTGCAAGTAAGGCAAAGCCTCCACTGGGTCAACAGGTATATCTGGTGCAACAACCTCATCATCTGGCAACAGATTACGCAAAATCTCTACCGTACCACTGGCATGCGATGAGCCAAAACCATGGAAATATACTATCTTCATTTTACAATATTAAACATTAGACCCTCTCCCCTGCCCTTCCCTTCTATTGGAGGGTGACTAATGCAAGAGGGCAGTAGAATTATCTTGAATTACTATAAGAACCTTAGAGAGCTGTACTACCACCTACTCCTCCCCTCGGGGAGGCTGGGAGGGGGCCGTCTTTTTCAGGAATATGCTATGGTCTATGCACTTAGGCAGTTCCTCCTGATAATGAGTAACCATGATGAGTGTCTTGTTCTTACGCTGGCAGAAAGTCTCAATCACATCCTTCACGAGACGACGGTTCTTCATGTCAAGTCCATGAAGTGGCTCGTCAAGAATAAGGAGTGATGGGTCTTTCACAAAGGCACGAGCAAGGAGTACAAGTCTCTGTTCGCCCGAAGAAAGCTTGAGGAACGTAGTGTCCTTGTACTTGGCTATGCCGAACACATCCATCCAGAACTCACAAATGCCCATCTGCTCAGGCTTAGGTTTCTTATATAGTCCCGTAGCATCGCTCAGTCCGCTTGCCACGATGTCTATGGAAGGTAGGTCGCGCATGAATGCACGGTGCATCTCTGGCGATATATAGCCTATATGTTTCTTGATGTCCCATATACTCTCACCCGTACCGCGCTTGTAGTCAAACAGCACGATATTGTTGGCATAAGCCTGCGGATTATCGGCACACACGATACTCAACAGAGTACTCTTACCCTCTCCGTTCTCTCCGCTCAATGCCCAATGTTCGCCATTAAGTACGCTGAAGCTCAAGTCCTTCAATATGGTACGTTCGCCATATCGTATATTGACATCCTTGAAGTCGATGACATGCTGTGTACCAGGCTCTGCATCCTCGTCCGAACCCTTGGCATAAGGAAGCGATAGTATTGCCTCTGCCTTTTCATCGGTAATGACACGTGATGGTGGAACAGGCTGACTTGCCTTGTATTCGGCTATCGTCATCTTAGGCTTCATATCCATATCCTCCACAGGTATGACATGAGTCACGAACAATGGTATATCATCCGTCTTTGAGAGAACAAGTATGATGAGGATATCCGTTTCCTTGGACAATATTGTCAGGAACTCATGCAACTGCTTGCGTGCATTCACATCAAGACCGATGAACGGATTATCCATTATGAGTACACGTGGATTGGTAAGCAGGGTCTTCGTGAGCTGGAACTTTCGCAACTCACCGCTACTGAGCATGATGACGCGCTTGTCAACAAGCTGGTCAAGATGAAAAATCTCATACAGGCGGTCGCGCATCCTTTCAAGTTCTATGCGTACCTGCTGCTTGTCGGCCTCTTCTCTTGCCACACGTTCGGCAGCCTCTGCTTCGCTCTCGTCACGCACAAGGAACTTGTCATAGTTGCTTGTACGGGTGATGCTTTGCTCTGCCACACGGAATGCTTCGTCAAGCAACTCGCCCACTGTAGGAGCTTCGTCCACATCATTCTGGTTCCAACGCTGCTGGTAGTAATACTAACCGTCAGATGCGCCATACGAATCACGGAACGTCATGTACTTGATGTTGTCGCTCACCATCTTTGCCTTGCTCGGAGCAAAATCATACTTCACCTCCGTCATGAGCAGGGCATGTTTGCCCGTGATGACATCCACGAGCATACTCTTGCCAGCGCCATTATCACCGACAATGGCAACCTGTTCACCAGCAAGGATGTCAAGATTTATTGGACTTTTGAACCTGTACAAAGGATGGCGTGTGACACCATCGGTTATCTGAATTATATGCTGCATAATACCAAAAAAGGAATCTCACATTTGAAATTAAGGGCAAAGATATAGATTTTCGCTTTAACTTGGTCAGCAAACCAGACAAAATTCTTAATTTTGTAAGTAATTTTGAGTTTGTGAGTTTACAAGTTTTTAAGTTCATGCGGATTAAGAGAGGACTTGGAAAACCAAAAAACACAGGACTCACAAAGAACTCAGAGATTTCTAAAAGAGAATTTTATGTTTCCACAAAGAAGAAAAGCTCTGTGTTCTCCATGCTCTCTGTGTTTCACACAAAAAACAGAAGAAATGACAAGAATCATCATATCAACACTATGTCTGCTCCAAAGCGTATGCGGATTAGCACAAGAGAATGCCGTATATGTGGAAAACCTCAAGTCCATTCAGGTAAAAGCCAATGGTACATGGGGCGAACCGCCTCTGATGATACTCCACAGCAACAACTTTGTGGAGATAAGCTTTGACGACCTCCAGCACAATTTCGTACGCTACACTTATACCATCACTCATTGCAATGCTGACTGGACTCCGTCCGACATCAACCGCAACGAGTACATGGACGGCTTTGCCGACAACAAGATTGAGGACTACGAGCAGAGCATGAGTACCATGATGGACTATAACCACTACACACTCTGCCTCCCTAATGATGACGTGAAACTGCTCATCAGTGGCAACTACAAGGTCACGATATACGAAGAAGGCGAAGACGAGCCAGTGGCAGAGGCTTGCTTCAGCATTATCGAGCCACGAGTGGGCGTTGAAGTGTCTGTATCGGGTAATACCGACATCGACACATGGGCACAGCACCAGCAGGTGGAATTCAACATCAACTACAAGGGCTACGAGGTACGCAACCCCGTTGACGAGTTCTACCCCATCGTTCTCCAGAACCGCCGTTGGGACAATCATGTGGAGGAACTGAAGCCAACATATATGCGCACCAATCAAGTGGTGTATTCGCACAACAAGAGCCTTATCTTTGAGGCCGGCAACGAATATCGCCGCTTCGAGATACTTGACGAACACGTCCCTACCATGCGAGTAGATCAGATGGAATATCACGACCCATACTACCACGCAACCATCTTCACAGATGAACAAAGAACAAACTACCTCTTCGACAAGGATCAGGACGGTCGCTACTATGTACGCAACAGCGACAACATAGACAACGAGACAGAGAGTGATTATTTCCTCACACACTTCACGCTCAAGATGCCACCAGTAGCAGGTGGAGACATCTACCTGAACGGTGAACTGACCAACAATCGTATAGCAGAGGAGTACCGAATGGAGTACAACCGCATCACCAAAGCATACGAGAAAATGCTCCCACTCAAGCAGGGTTCATATAACTATCAGTATCTCTTCGTACGTAATGGTGAGACAACGGGTCATACTCTCCAGACGGAAGGTAATTTCCACCAGACCGAAAACGAATACTACGTGTATGTGTATAGCCGTCCCTTCGGAGGACGCTACGACAAACTCATTGGGTTCGGGAAGAAATAATGTCC
>R24__coassemble_1367_pt1 | contig 13105 bp, 10 predicted proteins | sample R24__metabat2_low_PE_026 | metagenome-assembled genome bin R24
GCTCTTAACTCTACTTGTACTTGTTCTTGGACTTACCATTTCCCATTATGAGTGGGTTGAAGTTTTCTTGTTCTTTGTTTCTGTTTTGTTTTTTATTGTTAGTTATTTCCGCTTTAACAGTAATGCCTGTTTCGCTTGCGCCCTCGAGGATGATGACTATTTCGCCAAGAGGCTCTGTCTTAGTGAAATGCTCTATGACCTCGCTGAGTGTTCCCCTTATGTGCTCCTCGTGTAATTTTGAAATCTCACGTGCCACGCTGACGTGACGCTCTGCACCAAAGATCTCGGCAAACTGTTCAAGTGTCTTGAGTAGTCGGCGTGGAGATTCGTAGAATACTATCGAGCGTCCTTCGCCCTTGAGAAATTCAAGTCGTGTCTGTCGTCCTTTCTTCTGTGGCAGGAATCCCTCGAACACGAACTTGTCGCATGGAAGACCACTTGACACGAGCGCTGGCACGAATGCTGTTGCGCCCGGAAGTGTCTGTACCTCAATGCCTGCCCTTGCACATTCTCGAGAGAGAAGAAAACCAGGGTCGCTTATTCCTGGAGTGCCCGCATCACTTATGAGTGCTATGGTTTGCCCCCCCTTTAGACGCTGAACCATCTGCTCTACCGTCTCATGCTCATTATACTTGTGATGAGAGAGCAATGGGGTGTGAATGTCGAAATGCTGAAGCAGGACACCCGATGTCCTTGTATCTTCGGCAAGGATGAGGTCTGCCTCCTTCAGAACACGGATGGCTCGCATAGTCATGTCCTCCATGTTACCAACAGGTGTAGGTACTATATATAACATGGTGCAAAAATAAGGAGAAAAACTTATTAAAAGTAACATTTACGCGATTTTTTATCTTTTTTTAATCTTTTACATATATCTTTGCTGAGAAATGTCAAGAAAAGAGTGAAGAACGGACCTCTCTACCTCCTCATTCTATGTAAAAATAAAGAGAAAAATGAAACATAAGGAAATCACATTCGACCGATTTGTCCGAGGGCTCCTATTGTTGGCAGCTTTGGTCATAGTGTATTTGTTGCTTAAGCAGTTGAGCGGAGTGCTTATTCCATTTCTCGTAGCATGGCTCTTTGCGTACATGCTCTATCCTTTGGTGTGCTTCTTTCAATATAAGTGCCACTTGCGCAATCGACTGATAAGCATTATTGTTGCGCTACTCGTGGTACTCGGTATATTTGGATTGGCTTGCTACTTCACAATACCACCTGTTATTGACGAGTGCGCAAAGGTGAAGGACATAGTTATAAACTACGCAAAGAGTATAGATGCCTCCGAACGTATTACGAGCGAGATTGACAGGTTCATACGACACAACGTTGATTTCAATCATATCGCCAATATGCTTACTTTCAGCGATGTGTCATCGTTCATCGAAGAGAGGATTCCACAACTATTCTCCTTTGTTCTGAGTGGTGTGGATGTCATACTCGGTTTCTTTGGCTCGCTTATCGCTATTCTCTATATGTTCTTTATCCTTATGGATTATGAGAACATGACAGTTGGGGTGCTTCGTCTCGTTCCACATCGTAGGCGCAGGTTTGTGAGCGACATCCTCCACGACGTGCAAGACGGTATGAACAGCTATTTCCGTGGGCAGTCACTCATAGCTTTTATAGTGGGCATACTATTTGCCATAGGCTTCTCTATCATCGGATTGCCACTTGCCATACCCCTTGGCTTACTCATAGGTGTGTTCAATCTTGTGCCTTACCTGCAGACGATAGGTATCGTGCCTACGATACTGATGGCTATGATAAAGTCGTACGACACAGGTCAAAACATCTGGCAGATACTTCTACTCTGCCTCATCGTCTTTGCTGTGGTACAGATTATTCAGGACGCATTTCTCACACCTAAGATAATGGGACACGTTACGGGACTTAATGGAGCCGTGATACTTCTTTCCCTCTCGGTATGGGGCTGCCTACTTGGCTTCGTCGGACTTATCATAGCTCTCCCTCTTACCACACTTTTAGTCTCTTATTACAGGCGTTTCGTGCTGGAAGAGGAGGAAGATGATGGTGAAGATGAAAAAAAGTAAAGAAAAACTTTGCAAATAAAATAAAAACTCTTACCTTTGCACCCGCTTACGAAAACAGACGACTTAAAACGTTGTCGTTAAGCAATGCTTATTATTCGCAAGCCTAAAGGTTAGATCCGCTAGCTCAGTAGGTAGAGCACAACACTTTTAATGTTGGGGTCTTGGGTTCGAACCCCAAGCGGATCACACAAAAGAAGGACTTCAACAGAAGTCCTTCTTTTGTGTATTTACACCCTTACCTCATCAAGTTAAGCTTGTCGAAAGTTTTTGCTCCTTTAGCGTAATATTGCCAGATGATACTGATGTCATAGCGTTCGGGAACGTGTCCTGTCTTACGCTTTTGAAAAAGTTCCTTGCGGATAGGCTTGTAAGTACTCTTCATTTTGTAGAATGAGCGACGAGCCTTGAATACTGCCTTAAAGTTACCCAAGTCAAACTTGGCAAGGAACTGGAATGCGGCTACGTAGTCGAGAATGGCGCGTACGAACATCACGTTGTGCAGTTCCTCCTGTGGCAGGTTCTTGTAGAGCATGAGGAGGTTGTTGCGGAAGTTGAGAAACGTCTTGCGCGGATTTCCTTGATTGAGAGTTGCACCTCCAAGGTGGTAAGCGGTACTCTGTGGGATGCAAACGATGTCCTTGCCCATTGTGCGTAGTCGCCAACATAGGTCTATCTCTTCCATGTGTGCAAAGAAACGCTCGTCAAGTCCACCACTCTCCCTCCAATCACTTGCCCTCACAAACAGAGCAGCCCCTGTTGCCCATAGTACGGAACAGATATCATCGTATTGCCCTTTGTCTTCTTCAACAGTACCAAGTATTCGTCCTCTGCAGAATGGATAGCCGTACTGGTCAAGAAAACCACCAGATGCTCCAGCGTACTCAAAGTAATCACCATGACCTGAGTTTTGATTTTCTTCTGATGTAAGATGACATTTTTTAAGGTCAAGCAACTTTGGCTGACATGCTGCACATTCAGGATGAACATCCATGTAATCTGTCAACACCTTGTCCCAATCCTTTTGAGCGATGAGCACGTCGGAGTTGAGAAGCACGTAGTATTCATATTCTGGAAGTTGTGCAAGAGCCTTATTGTAACCACCTGCAAAACCATAGTTGTCGTCAAGTATGATTGTGCGGACGGATGGAAAATCTGTCCTTAGCATCTCGATGGAGTCGTCCGTTGAGGCATTGTCTGCCACAATAACGTCACCATAACTATTTTCTATTACCGAAGGAAGGTACTTGCGCATCATGGCAGAACCATTCCAATTGAGTATGACAATGGCTACTTTGCGCATAGGGCATCTCCTTCCTTGTTGAAGTCACCAAGTGTGACGGTAATAATCTTGTTGTCCAGTTCCGGATTATTCGAAATCTCCACTTTCACATAATTGTCCGTAAAGCCATGCATAGGCTTTGACTTAGGAGCGTGTTCAAAGAGGACGGGACGCACCTGTCCTATTTGTGAGGTGTAGAACTCTTTCAGTTTCTCCACCGAGAGAGCGAGCAGTCGTTGGCTGCGTTCCTTCTTGACCTGTGGAGTCACTATGTATGGTATCTCAAGAGCCTTTGTACCAGGACGCTCTGAGTAGGAGAATACGTGAAGCTGGGAAATAGGAAGACTCTTAATGAAGTTGTAGGCATCCTCGAAGTATTCGGGTGTCTCGCCACGTGTACCCACGATAACGTCAACTCCTATGAAGCAATGTGGCATGAGCGACTTGATAAGTTCTATCTTGTGACGGAAAAGAGCTGTGTCGTACTTGCGCTTCATGAGTCGGAGCACATCATCTGAACCCGATTGCAGAGGAATATGGAAATGTGGCATGAATTTCTTTGAAGTGGCGCAATATTCGATAATCTCATCGGTAAGGAGGTTTGGCTCGATACTTGATATGCGGTAGCGTTCAATTCCCTCCACGTTGTCGAGCGCCTTGACGAGGTCAAAGAATGTCTCGCCTGTTGTATGACCGAAGTCGCCTATATTAACTCCTGTGATGACAATCTCCTTGCCACCATCATTAGCCACCTGTTCGGCCTGCTTCACGAGTGATTCTATGCTTCCGTTACGGGAACGTCCACGTGCAATAGGAATGGTACAATATGTACAATAGTAGTTGCATCCGTCCTGTACCTTGAGGAAGTAACGCGTACGGTCGCCTCGTGAACAGGAAGGGGCAAAGTTAAGTATCTCTGCCGTGCGAACGGTATGTGCACCAGTCATCTTGTCCATAATCATCGGGATGATGTTGCCCTTCTCGTTTGAACCGAGTACGAGGTCAACACCCGGAGTCTCGATTATCTCCTGCGGCTTAAGTTGTGCATAGCAACCTGTTACGACAACAAATGCACCTGGATTCTGCTTCACAAGTTTGTGAATAGCTTGACGGCATTTGTGGTCGGCAACCTCAGTCACGGAACAGGTGTTGACGATACAGATATCTGCCGTCTCACCCTTCTGCGCCTTGGTCACCCCGTATCGTTGTAACTCCTGTGCAACCGTAGAAGTCTCGGCTAAATTCAACTTGCATCCAAGTGTGAAATAAGCTGCCTTTTTACCTTGAAGTATGCTTGAATCAATCATTTTTTCGTAAATTTGCCACAAAGATACGAAAGTATTTTAAGATAAGTAGGTGTGCAAAATTATTTTTATAATGATTGTATTGATTAATGATGTAGGTTCAGCGCATAAAATTAATGAGTGTAGTGACTCCTACTCGATTGTTTTTAGGCATTGAAGATGCACAGTAGGCGGTGCAAGGATTGTATAAATAATTATGCACACCTATTAATAGGATTAACTATCTGAAAACTGAAATTTAAGAAGGAAATGAGTAATAAGAAAACGAATAGAATGACACGTCCAGAGAATGTAATGCGTGCCCACAGAATAGTGGTAAAAGACTAGTGTTCGCACGACAAAAATGATGAGGAATAAGCAAATGCGCAAAATGCACATTTTTTTTGGCTATGGTACAAAAGTAGGTACTCTTGAAGTACGGACGTATTACGGACGAATAACGGACTATGAACTTTAGGACAACATTTGATGTTCATATCCGTTTTCGTTATCCTGAAAATTTGGCGTTTGTGGTTTAACTATATGCCATGTTGGGAAAAAGGGACAAATAATTGTTTGTGATGTATAGCACAAAGTTAAATGACATTAAAAAAGTCGGGGAGAGTGCTTTTGTGTGACATTTTATTCCTATCTTTGTCAGGAAAATAATTGAAACGGATTAACCGAGAAATTGAGTATGAAGAAGATTCTGCTGGGACTTTTCTGTCTTGGGCTTGTGCCTGACACTATGGCGTTTTCTGTTATGAGAAAGCCAAAAGTTTATCATGTCGAGATTACAAATGAGAGTGATTACGACAGGAAAGATGAGCCTGTTGTCATAACGTCAAAGGAAATCAATCGTATAAAGTGGATTGACGTGAATGTCAGAGTGACGGATAATGGTGCTCCTGTTCAATATCAGTTGGATGATATGGATGGAGACTTGCAGAATGACGAGTTGTTCTTTGTAACAGACATCAAGGCACATTCGCGTAAAGTCATAGATGTCGAGTTTTGTGGAGAACAAGATACGACAAAGTGGACGGACAGAATCTATACGGCCCTTCAGTTTCGTGACAAGAAGGATATGTTTCCTGACTTGTTGAGGGTAGAGGCAAAGGGTTCGACAAATCTCTTCAATGACATCTATATGCATGGTGTGACGATAGAGAGTGAGCTTGTAGGCTATCGCATATACTTTGATGAGCGTCAGAACATAGACCTCTATGGCAAGAAATATCGAAGGATAGAGTTGCCAGAAACACAGTTCTATACAACGTCTGAACAGCTGAAGGCTGGCTATGGTGTGGATGCGCTCTGGGCTGGTAAGGCTATGGGATGTGGTAGCCTGAAAAGAAATGGGGCCGATAAGGTTGCTAATTGGACAGATGTGGGCATTCGTGGTCAGAGAGTCGTGACAACGGGTCCTCTTCGTACTGTCATCGAGGTATATGATATAGGTAGAGAAATGTTTGGTCGTTCTGGTTCTTTTTTTGAAGAGACGACAAGACAATATTACACGCTTGTTGCAGGACATCGTGATTTGCAGGTTGATGTAAATACGGACAGGGGTTATCATACATATTGTACTGGCGTGCAGAAGGTCGGTGTGACGGCTGAGGATAGCGTGCGTAGAGGACATAAATCTGAAGGATGGATTCGTGACGGTATTGCTGCTTCGTGGGGATGTGACTATCCAGATATGGGTAAGAAGCATATTTGGGCACCAGAGGCGATAGGCATGGCTGTGTATGTTCCGCAGATGTATGTAGATAAGAGTTTTGAGGATGAACTCAACTATGTGTTTGTGTTGAGACCTAAGAAAGAGAAGATAAGATATTATGTCTCATTCTGTGCGGACAAGGAGGAACAGGGCTACCATAATGCGCGTGACTGGTTCGCCTCTCTTGACGAGTGGAAACAGAAAATTGAACATCCTGTAAAAATAAGGGTGAAAAAATAAAATAAAAATCGTTCTGGTGCGTTATTATGAATAGAACTCAACTAACACAAGTTGAGGCGTTATGATTTTATATTATCAATTTAACTTAGATTTGCCTATGGTAGATTCTACTCCAGTAAGAACGCAAAACAGAACGAGAGTAATCAGTATGAACGTGAAGCCGCTCCTTCCACGTAAGGAGGTGCTTGACTATATAAAATGTTTTGCAAGGTCGTACAGACCTGTTGTTGTTGAAATTGGAAATATCTAAACTGCTGTCGCTCTTGGCTTCGGATAAGGAAGTCAAGAGTCTTTGTAAATCTATTTGCTCGTCAGCAATAGAACATATTCACGTAGGGGGGGGTATTGGCTCTTCTGCGCCTTTGTTATTTGCCTCCGTCGCTCAGATGATGGAGGGAAAGGACGGCTTGCCTCTGTTGGTATTCGTGCTTGATGATGCCGACTCGGCAGGCTATTTCTATCATGACCTCGTGCAGATGCTGGACGACCAGAAGGTTCTGTTCTTTCCGTCATCCTACAAGAGGGCAATAAAGTATAACCAGAAGGATGCTGGTAATGAGATTCTAAGGACAGAAGTGCTCAGCCGTATGGCTCAGAATGAGCGACTTCTTGTTGTGACATATCCTGATGCCCTTGCAGAAAAGGTCGTTTCGCAAAAGAAACTGGAAGCAAATACCATAGTCATAAGCAAGGGAGGAATGTATGATGTCAACGACCTTGAGAAACGTATGCTTGCTCTCGGTTTTGTTCGTAAAGACTATGTGTACGAGCCGGGCCAATTTGCCGTTAGAGGTAGTATCGTGGACGTGTATTCTTTCTCCTCAGAGAATCCTTATCGTATAGACTTCTTTGGCGACGAGGTGGATAGCATCCGTACCTTTGATGTTCAGACGCAATTGTCGGTCGAGAAGGTTGACAGCATGACTGTCGTATCGCAGATGGGAAGTGGCGAGAGCGACTATGTGGCTATGCTTGAGTTCCTGCCACGTGAGACGGTAGTCGTGTCACGTGATTTTGCGTACGTATGCGACCGTGTGGCACAGATTTATGAGGAGGGCTTTTCGCTTTCTGCAATAAATGTTGAGAGTGCTGAGGCTGGTGGCAAGGGTGAGGTTCTTGATAAGGACAAGGTTATGGTTGAGGGACAGGCTTTTGTCCGTAGTATGTCGTGGTTCCGTAAGGTAGAATTGCGCCCAACAATACTTGATGACGAGACATCGGGCAAGTCGAATGCCGTCGTTCGTTTCAGTATGAGCCCTCAGCCTTTGTTCCACAAGAACTTTGAACTTCTACAGTCAGAACTCCTGAGGCTTCAGACGGAGGGCTATAGGATAAATATCTTTGCGGATAGCGAGAAACAGATTGCACGTCTTCAGGACATCTTCTCGGAGATGGCACAGGGCGAGCATGAACAAGTCGTGTTTGAACCTGTTGGTAAGGCTATCCACGAAGGTTTTATTGATAATATAAACAAGAGATGCTACTTTACCGACCATCAGATATTTGACCGATTCCACAAGTATAACCTGAAGTCGGACAAGGCACACAAGGGTAAGGTGGCTCTCACTCTCAAGGAGATACAACAGTTTGAGCCAGGCGATTATGTGGTTCATATTGACCACGGAGTAGGTCGTTTCGGCGGACTTGTGCGTGTGAATGAGAATGGCGTGATGCAAGAGAAAATCCGAATCAATTACTCAGATGGCGGATTCATCCTTGTGAGCATTCACTCTCTGCATAAGGTCTCTAAATACAAGGCTAAGGAAGGTGAGCCACCACGTGTCAACCGTCTCGGTACGGGAGCGTGGGAGAAGATGAAGGAGAGGGTAAAGACCAAGGTGAAGGATATTGCCCGTGACCTTATCAAGCTCTACTCACAGCGTCTCAAGGAGAAAGGATTTGCGTTTAGTCCTGACTCGTTCATGCAACATGAGCTTGAGGCGAGCTTCCTGTACGAGGATACGCCTGACCAGCTCAAGGCAACTCAGGATGTCAAGGCTGACATGGAGAAGGAACGTCCAATGGACCGTCTCGTGTGTGGAGATGTGGGCTTTGGAAAGACGGAAGTGGCTGTTCGTGCTGCGTTTAAGGCGGCTTGTGACAATAAGCAGGTGGCAGTACTCGTTCCTACGACCGTACTCGCTTACCAACATTACCAGACGTTCAAGAAACGACTTGAACAATTCCCTGTAAGGGTGGAATATCTCTCACGTGCAAGAAGTACGGCAGCAACAAAGAAAGTACTCAAGGAACTTGAAGAGGGTAAGGTTGATATAATCGTCGGAACGCATAAGCTGATAAGTGACCAAGTGAAATTCAAGGACCTTGGTCTCTTGATTATAGACGAGGAACAGAAGTTCGGAGTGGCTGTAAAGGAGAAACTCCGTCAGAAGAAGGTCAATATAGATACCCTCACCATGACAGCTACGCCTATACCTCGTACGCTCCAGTTCTCCCTTATGGGTGCACGTGATCTGTCAAGCATACAGACGCCTCCGCCTAACCGCTATCCGATACAGACGGAGATTGCCGTGTTCAGTCCTGAGGTCATAGCCGATGCCATCAACTTCGAGATGAGCCGTAACGGTCAGGTGTTCATAGTCAATAATGACATCAAGAACCTGCCTATGCTCGAGACTCTTATCCACGAACATGTGCCAGATGCACGAGTATGTGTGGGACATGGCAAGATGAATCCTGCCGAACTCGAGCAGATAGTCTTTGACTTCATGAACTATGACTATGATGTCATGCTCTCTACGACCATCGTGGAGAGCGGTATAGACGTGCCTAATGCAAATACGATAATCATCAATTCTGCCCACAAGTATGGCCTCTCCGACTTACATCAGATGCGAGGACGAGTGGGACGTGGCAATCGTAAGGCTTTCTGTTATTTGCTTGCTCCTCCTATGGCGTTCCTGAGTGAAGATGCACGTAGGCGATTACAGGCAATTGAGAATTTCTCCGACCTTGGTTCGGGTATTCATATTGCCATGCAGGACCTTGACATCCGTGGAGCTGGTAATATGCTTGGAGCAGAACAGAGTGGCTTTATTGCCGACCTTGGTTATGAGACTTATCAGAAGGTGCTCAACGAGGCTGTAGCCGAACTCCGTGAGACGGAATTTGCCGACCTCTTTGCCCAGCAGCAGAAGGCAGATACTGGTGTGGTTAAGGGTGACAACTTCGTGGAAGAGACCGTGATAGACAGTGATGTACCTGCTTTCCTGCCAGAGGAGTACGTTCCTGTGAGTGGCGAGCGAATGGCACTCTATCGTGAGCTTGATGCCATGACTCAGCAGAGTCAGATAGATGCGTTCAGAACAAGGCTTGTTGACCGCTTCGGAAAGATACCTGATGTTGGCGAAGAGCTTCTTCAGGTCATTCCTGTCAAATGGTTTGCCAAAAGACTTGGACTTGAGAAGGTGCTCATGAAGAATGGCAAGATGATGCTCTATATGTACTCTGACCGTGAGAGCGTGTATTATCAGAGTGAGGCATTCAGCAAGATTGTGGCATACGGTACTCAGAATGCAAGAAGATGCAGGTTCCGTGAGACAGAAAAACTTGCAATTGTGGTGGATGATGTACGTTCCTTCCACGATGCAGCAGCCGTATTGGAGCAAATTGACGGCCAAAATGTGAAATAATCTTTGATTATTAGTCGCACATTTGCACAAAAATAGTATCTTTGCATTTAAAGATAAAAACGAAGAAAGATAAATGAACTCAAGTGACAGTATAGTAATCATTCCTACGTACAACGAAAAGGAAAACGTAGAGAAGATAATCAGGGCGGTCTTTGCCCTCGAAAAGTGTTTCCATATACTCATCATAGATGATGGTTCGCCTGATGGAACGGCAAGCATCGTGAAGGGACTTATGGCAAACGAATTCTCTGACAGACTCTTCCTCGTAGAGCGTACAGGCAAACTCGGACTTGGTACAGCATATATTGCTGGATTCAAGTGGGGACTTGCCCATGGATATGAATACATTTTCGAGATGGATGCCGACTTCTCTCATGCACCATCTGACCTTCCTCGTCTCTATTCTGCTTGTGCAGACGAAGGTTATGACCTTGCAATCGGTTCACGCTACATCACAGGCGTGAATGTTGTCAACTGGCCAATAGGTCGAGTACTCATGTCATACTTCGCCAGCAAGTATGTACGATTCGTTACGGGATTTCAGGTACACGACACAACAGCAGGATTCAAGTGCTACCGTCGTAGGGTTCTTGAGACTATTGAACTTGACAAGGTTCGTTTCAAGGGCTATGCTTTCCAGATAGAGATGAAATATACGACATTCAAGTGTGGCTTCAAGATTAAGGAAGTTCCTGTTATCTTCGTTAATCGTGTGGAAGGAACAAGCAAGATGTCGGGAGGAATATTCGGAGAGGCATTCTTTGGCGTTATTCGTCTCCGTCTTGATGGCTGGTTTAAGAAATATCCAAAGGCAAAATAACGAGAATAGACAAATAGCATGAAAACGATTATCAGAAATGCGACGATTGTTAATGACGGACGCAAATTCATAGGCTCTGTGGTCATCGAAGATGCGATGATTGTGCAGGTCATAGAAGGGGGAGATGATTCGACCCAGCCGTACGACAACGAGATTGACGCAACCGGACTTTACTTGTTCCCTGGTGTCATAGATGACCACGTTCATTTCCGTGAACCGGGACTTACACATAAGGCAGACATTGCCAGCGAGAGCCGTACGGCAGCCGCTGGTGGTGTCACTTCGTATATGGAGATGCCGAATACAGTACCTCAGACAACTACTCTTGAATTGCTTGAGCAGAAGTTTGAACTGGGAAAGAATAATAGTCGTGTGAATTATTCGTTCTTCTTTGGAGCGACAAATGATAACACAGACCTCCTCCCTCAACTCGACCCTCATAGGGTTCCTGGCGTGAAGGTGTTTATGGGTAGCAGTACTGGCAATATGCTTGTGGATAGCGAGGACGCTTTGCACAAGTTGTTTGAGACTTCGCCTTTGCTCATCATGGCACATTGTGAGGATACGAAGATAATCAACCAGAATATTGAGGAATTCAAGAAGAAGTATAAGGGACAGACAGACTTCCCAGTGAGATACCACTCACGTATAAGAAGCGTTGAGGCTTGTTTCAAGTCAACATCGCTTGCCGTCAAGCTTGCGCAGGAAACAGGTGCTCGTCTTCATGTGGCTCACGTGTCTTCTGCTCGTGAACTTACCTTGTTTGAGAACAAACCTCTCGACCAGAAGAAGATTACGGCTGAGGCTGTCATAGCTCACCTCATGTTCTCTTCTGAGGACTATGACAAGATGGGAACACGCATCAAGTGTAATCCGTCAATCAAGACTCCTGAAGACCAGTTGGCACTTCGTGAGGCGTTGACAAATGGTCTTATTGATGTTGTTGCTACAGACCATGCTCCTCATCTCCTTTCCGAGAAAGAAGGTGGTGCACTCAAGGCTATGTCAGGAATGCCGATGGTACAGTTCTCGCTTGTGTCTATGCTTGAACTCGTGGAAGAGGGCGTATTGCCAATAGAGCGTGTGCCTTTGCTCATGAGTCATAATCCAGCCTTGCTGTTCGGTATTGACCGTCGTGGATTCATCCGTGAAGGTTATTATGCCGACCTCGTATTGGTAAATCCAAATGCAAACTGGCAAGTGGGCGAAGGACGCTACTACACCAAGTGTGGCTGGACACCAATGGACGAACGTATCTTTAAGTGGAGAGTCGTTCGTACCATCGTGAATGGTAAGACAGCATACTGTGACGGTATCGTCATAGATGGCGTTCGTGGTAAGGAACTTGTCTTCAACTGATGCAACGCAGATATCAGATAAATACATTGGTGCCGTACATCAACTGGCCGTACTTCTTTTACGCTTGGAAGGTAAAGGAGGACAGCAACGAAGGTAAGGCTCTCAAGAAAGATGCGTTGGCTATGCTCAACCGTCTTGACAGGCATTTCCGCATCTCGGCTACCGTACAGTTGTTTTGGTGCAACTCTGATGGGGACGACATCGTATTGGTACATCCAAGTGATTGCCCTTGTCCTTCGTGCAAGGCTAATCCCGTTGTGATAAAGCGTCTGCCTATGTTGCGACAACAGAAGCCAGGACAGAATGGCTATTGTATGTGCCTTAGCGACTTCATTCGCCCGAATGGTACAGGCTTGCAGGACAAGATTGGCGTGTTTGCCGTTTCGGCAGATAAGGCTATGCCTGAGTTGTACGGAACGGACGACCCGTATAATCAGATGCTCGTACAGACACTTTCGGACAGGCTTGCTGAGGCTGGTGCGGAATGTCTTCATGAGGAAGTGAGAAAATCCATTTGGGGATATGCTCCGGACGAGAATCTCTCGATAGAGGATATGCACCTTGAGAAGTTTGTGGGTATAAGACCAGCGGTAGGCTATCCTTTTTTGCCAGATATCTAGCTTAACTTCTTTATAGACGAGTTGATCGAGTTCAAGAGTATTGGCGTGGAACTTACGGATAATTGTATGATGGT
>R24__coassemble_1368_pt1 | contig 13104 bp, 9 predicted proteins | sample R24__metabat2_low_PE_026 | metagenome-assembled genome bin R24
CGCCTATCTTGCGCAACAATGGTGTGAAGAATGCTCGTGGCGCACCAAGACCATTGATTCGAAGGGCATTGTTTCGTCCGTTATCATCCGTCCATTCCTTATGGTCGATAAGGCCTGGAGGGAGAGTCTCAAGTTGGAAGTTACACATACGGTAAGAGCCGATAACCATGGCACACTTCTCCTCGTAGAACTTGTTGACGATACGCTGGAGAGTATCTTCGCCACTATATAGGTCATCGCTGTCAAGCTGAACGGCAAAACGACCGCAGAATTCAGAATTGCAGGCAAGGTTCCAACAGCCGCCTATTCCGAGGTCTGTACGAGATGGAATGATATGCTTTACACGGCTGTCTTCCTTAGCTAATTTGTTCAATATATCTGTTGTACCATCTGTTGAATGGTTATCTACAACGATCACATTATAATCAAACGATGCCTTCTGTGAGAGCGCTGAACGTACAGCATCTTCTATGGTCTTCTCACGATTGCGAACAGGAATGATGACTGAAGCCTCAACGTCAAAGTCGCCCTTGGTATGGTCTATCTCGTCAACTGACTCTGGTGCGATGTATGCACCAATCTTCTTTAAGTGCTCTGTGAACACCTTCTCCTTTTCTATCTGCGCCTCACGGTTGCGTGGGTCAACGTAGTCAAACTGTTTCTCGCCACTCTTGCGTAGGTCAAGTTCTTCCTCAGTATAGAGATACTCATGAAGATGGAACAATGGTGCTTCATACTTGTGACGGAGAAGATATAGCATATAGTCATAGCAACCAGAATATATGAGTTCGTCATCAGACTTCTCTTCCAGATAATTTTTCATTATATTCACGGAAATGAGGAACATCGAACCGAAGTCGAAGTCATCACGCACACTTCCATACTGTATGTCGATAGTAGCAGAAGCATAGCGTTCGCCATTCTTTACCTTGTATCGGTCTGAATACAAAATGGAAGGATGAAGCCCTAATGCAACGTTGTATATACGATTGATTGTACCATATCCGAGTGATATGGCCTCAGAATGTCCAAAGATAAGAGCGAATTCGGACACAGCATTATCTGCGATAGTCTTGACAAGGCGTGACGAGAGTGCATTTGTAACCGTCAGCACTTTGCAACCTTTATATTCCTTAGTATCCGTTGATGGAGAAAGGATAAACACATTGTTGATATGCTTCTGCGCCTTAAGCTCTGTTATCAGATTGTCAACCAATGAAAGATTGACACATGAAAGGAAGCAATCAATTCCTTTTTTCATAACAATAATATTTTGGGTCTTTCAACATTATAGATTACTCCTTGGATGGTCTCCGTTTTGCTTCACTTTCTCTTGCTATTACAGATTTCCATCCGAAAGGATAAATGTAACATTTGTGCAAAGATATACAATATAATATTATTTTCAAAAAATAATGCCATTCATTCTTTGCTTTTACTCTACTTTGCCGTAACTTTGCAACTAAATTAAGTAGTTTCAAAGTATATTTTCACTAAAACAAAAGCATATTTAATGAGCAACGGACGCGAAACAGAGGGACTTAAAAGTCTTGGCAAGAAAACGGAGTATCGTCAGGATTATGCCCCTGAGGTTCTGGAGACATTTCAGAACAAACACCCAGAGAATGACTATTGGGTACAGTTCAACTGCCCAGAGTTCACAAGTCTCTGTCCAATCACAGGTCAGCCTGATTTTGCAGAGATTCGCATATCATACCTCCCTGATCAGCGTATGGTTGAGAGCAAGAGTCTCAAACTATACCTTTTCTCTTTCCGCAATCATGGCGACTTCCACGAGGATTGTGTCAACAAGATAATGAAGGACCTCATACGCCTTATGGATCCTAAGTATATTGAGGTGACAGGCATCTTCACCCCTCGTGGAGGTATCAGCATCTACCCATACGCCAACTACGGTCGTCCAGGTACGAAGTATGAGGAGATGGCGAATTACAGGATGATGAATCATAACATGTAATCTTACGACATAAATACAAACTAAATAAACTCACAAACTTGATAGAAAAGCATATCGTTCTTGAGAACATCGACCTCGTCACCTTCTATGGCGTGAAGAACGTACATATCCAGATGATTAAGGCTTTGTATCCAAAACTACGCATTATTGCTCGTGGCAACATCATCAAGGTGATGGGCGACGAGGAGGAAATGTGTGCCTTTGAGGACAACATTGACAAGATGCAACAGCATTGCATCAAGTACAACTCGCTCAATGAGGACACCATCCTCAACATCATTAAGGGGGAACGTACCAAGGAGGAAAGTTCTGACAATTCCGCTATCGTCTATAGCGTGACAGGAAAGCCGATCATTCCTCGTAGCGACAACCAGCAGAAACTGGTGGAGGCTTTCAATAAGACCGACATGATTTTTGCCATCGGTCCTGCTGGTTCGGGCAAGACGTATATGAGCATCGCCCTTGCAGTACGTGCGTTGAAGAACAAGGAGATTCGCAAGATTATCCTCTCACGTCCTGCCGTTGAGGCTGGCGAGAAACTTGGTTTTCTCCCTGGAGACATGAAGGATAAGATTGACCCGTATCTTCAGCCACTCTACGATGCACTTCAAGACATGATACCTGCACAGAAGCTCACGGAGTACATGGAGCAGAATGTCATCCAGATTGCTCCACTCGCCTTCATGCGTGGACGTACGCTGAACGATGCTGTCGTCATCCTTGACGAGGCACAGAACACTACCACTCAACAGATAAAGATGTTCCTTACCCGTATGGGACAAGGAACGAAGATGATTATCACTGGCGACATGACTCAGATTGACCTTCCGCGCAACGTGAAGTCAGGTCTCAAAGAGGCCACAGAGGTCTTGAAGGACGTTAAGGGTATCTCAATCATACAGATGAATGAGAAGGACATAGTACGTCATAAACTCGTCACAAGAATAGTAAATGCCTACGCAAAATACGATAGACACAGAGAATCCTCAATTCAAGAACGCCCAGAACCTGATACAGTTCACTAACCAATCTGTCTTTCTGACAGGTAAGGCTGGTACAGGTAAATCAACATTCTTGAAGTATATCTGTCAGAACACGAAGAAGAAGTTCGTCGTTCTGGCACCTACTGGTATTGCCGCCATTAACGCTGGGGGCAGTACCATGCACTCATTCTTTCACCTTCCGTTTCATCCTCTCGTGCCTGATGACACACGTTTCAGCACACCAGGTCGTCTGAAGCAATTTCTAAAGTATAACAAGGAACATATCAAGTTGATTAAGTCGCTCGAACTCATAATTATCGACGAGATTTCAATGGTTAGAGTTGACGTGATTGACTTCATTGATCGTCTGCTTCGCACCTATTCGGGAAACTTCCGACAGCCGTTTGGAGGAAAACAGATGCTCTTCGTTGGCGACGTGTTCCAGCTTGAGCCAGTGGTCACGCGTGATGAGCAGGAGATACTAAGTCGTTTCTGGGAAACGCCTCATTTCTTCTCTGCAAGGGTGTTCAAGGAGATGCAACTCGTATCAATCGAACTTACAAAGGTGTATCGTCAGTCGGACAACGCCTTCATAAGCGTGCTCGACCATATCCGTACCAACAACCTTGCATCGCACGATCTCGAACTGCTCAACACTTGTGTTGACCAGGATGTGAGTGGAGAGAATGGTATGTTCGTCACTCTCGCTACGCGTCGCGACGTAGTGGATAGCATCAACCAGACAAATCTCAATAATCTTGAGGGCGACCCTATTCACTTCAAGGGAGAGATACGTGGCGAGTTTCCTGAATCATCCCTTCCTACATTGCTTGACCTCGAACTGAAGGTGGGAGCACAGATTATCTTCATCAAGAATGACCAGGACAAGCGTTGGGTGAATGGAACCATAGGTACAATCACGGGTATTGACCTCGAAACTGGCGACCACCTCTACATCCTTACCGATGAAGGCAAGGAACTGGATGTGGAACGTGCCATGTGGGCTAACGTGCGTTACACATACAACGAACAGGAGAAGAAGATTGAGGAGGAAGAACTTGGCACATTCACCCAGTTCCCTGTACGATTGGCATGGGCAATAACGATTCACAAAAGTCAAGGTCTCACATTCTCACGCACAGCCATCGACTTCACGGGTGGAGTGTTCGCAGGAAGCATGACATACGTGGCACTCTCACGTTGCCGTTCACTTCAAGGTCTGCAACTGAAGAAACCTATCTCGCAGTCGGACATATTTGTCAGCCCTAATGTGGTACAGTTTGCACAACAATTCAACAATCAGAAAGCTGTTGACCTCGCACTCAAACGTGCTGGTGCAGACATAGAATATAGCGATGCCGTAGAGGCGTTCAACAAAGGCGACTTCGATGCTTGCCTCACACATTTCTTCAAGGCTATCCATGCTCGCTACGACATAGAGAAGCCTTGGGCATGGAGATATATCCGAAGGAAACTGGGCGTCATCAACATCTTGAAGGCAGAGATAGAATCCCTTCGCCAGCAGTTGAAGGACAAGGAGATTGAACTGAATGAGAAACAGCTTGTGCTCAATGATTATGCCAAGGAATACCTCTTCCTCGGAGACGAGTGTGTCAACATGGGCGACACGCAAGCTGCCTTGGCAAACTACGACAAGGCACTTCGCATGAATCCACGCTATATTGATGCCTATATCAACAAGGCACGTATGCTTCTTTCCATAGGCAAACTGAAGGATGCGCTTACTTCCATCAATGGCGCACTCGACATCTTGCCTACACATTTCAAGGCACTATATACACGTGGCAAGATTCTCTTTACCATGCAGGAATATGAATTGGCATGTGCCGACCTTGACCGTTGCACATCATTAAAGGCAGACAACATATCTGCCCATCAACTCTTTGGTGACATACTCTCGGCAATGGACAAGGAGGAAGAAGCGGAAATTCAGTGGGCAATAGCGAACCAGCTAAAAAAAAAGAAAAAGAAAAAAGAATAAAAATGCCTTTTTCTCTTGTCGGATTCAAAATAACGGTGTATATTTGCGATTGCAAAATGACAATAGCGACACATTTTGGGGCTCGCTAGCTCAACTGAATAGAGCATTTGACTACGGATCAAAAGGTTATAGGTTTGAATCCTATGCGAGTCACAAAGACAATAAAAAATCCTGTTTTGAGGCAACTCAAAAACAGTTTTTTTATTGAATTTGTAGGACTACCCGTGGCAGGACTAAGAACTTGTAATCCCATACGAGTCACAACAAAAAGAGGGAAATAGGCCAGTTACAAAATTCTGTAAATTTTAGGGAGAACCTTTTCGATAAAAGCAAGGAATGGTTAACTTTGATTTTGTTGATTACTAGAAAAACAGTATATTTGCAGACCAAGAAACCAAAATATCAACTTAACAAACAAACATAAAAGAAAGCAAAAAACAGAGACGATGAACACAAGGATATTTATTGCAGCGTATCTGTTTCTGCAAGCCACACTCGCAGGAGCACAACAAACAGAGGCTGACTTTGTGAAGGGGGCTGACGTAGGTTTTCTTACAGGTCAGGAAAGGCTAGGACAGAAATTCCACGACATACACGGAAATGAACGCGACTGCCTTGAACTGTTGAAGAACGACTATCAGATGTCCGCCATACGTATGCGCGTGTGGGTAAACCCACGTGGCGGTTCATGCGACAAAAACGAGCTTCTTGCCATGGCAAAGCGTGTGAAGGCATTTGGTATGGATCTAATGGTGGACTTCCACTATAGCGACTGGTGGGCAGACCCAGCCAAACAGCCAATTCCAAAGGCATGGCTTGGACACTCATTTGAAGAAATGAAACAAGACCTTCGCCAACACACCATAGATGTGCTGTCATTATTGAAAGACAACGGCATCAAGCCTCGCTGGGTGCAGGTGGGCAACGAGACAACCAACGGAATGTTATGGAGTGTGAAAACCGACGAGCGAGGCTGGGAGATAAAGGACTCACTCGGACACACAACCATCACGCACAGCATGGGGCACATCAAGACTGAGCCACAGCAATATGCAGGCTTCATACGCACAGGCTATGATGCCGTGAAAGAAGTGTTCCCTGATGCCATAGTTATTGTGCATCTTGACCGCGGACACAAGAAGGATATATACGATTATAACCTTGACACGCTGTTGAAGTACGGCGGCAAGTTTGACATGATTGGTATGTCGCTCTATCCCTATTGGGCAAAAGAGGAACATCCTGAGCTGAAGGCTGATGACATCATATCCGACTGCATTAAGAACATACGCTATGTAAGTGGAAAGTATGGTTGTGACGTAATGATAGTCGAAACAGGATACGAGGTGGACGAAGCACATCCTGATGTAATGGAGGAAGGACGTCGCCAACTGTCACGCGTCATCCATGAAGCACAGGAATGTACTGGCGGTCATTGTCGTGGCGTGTTCTATTGGGAACCGCAATGCCGTCCTGGAGGCTACAAACTCTGTGCATTTGACAGCAATGGCAAGCCAACAGCAATAATGAACGGATTTATTGAAAAATGACAGCCACACAAGCAATCTCCAAAACTTGCATCTTAGTCAAGAAATAAACAAAGTGCACATTGGAAATGTTTCCCAAGCGCACTTATCTTATATCAATTATTTCGCAGGAGGAATGTATATACTTCCTGTGTATATTCCTCTGGATAGTCGTGATACATCCTTGCATGGATGACACCAGGCTTTGTCCATATCTCCTTGTCACGTGGCTTGGCAAGGTAAAGCTCATGCACCATCTCAGACGGTACATAAGTGTCACTCATACCATGGATAAAGAGCATAGGCTTAGTGGAGCGTTTGACCTGTTCAATAGCAGAAGCCTCCTTGAAGTCCCACCCATAACGAAGCTTGCACATCACGTTGGCAATATACAGAAACGGGAACGGTTGAAGGTGATAGTCATGACGAATGACAAACGAGAACTCATCCCACACACTCGTGTAGCCGCAATCCTCGATATAGCAATGAAGGAAATATGGCTGATCTGATTCTCCTGATAGCATCATGGTTGTTGCAGCTCCCATAGATATGCCATGCACAACCATACGTGTATCGCCTCCAAAAGCATCGTTGGCAACATCAAGCCACACGCGAGCATCCTTCCTGTCGAGCCATCCCATCTGAATGTGCGTTCCCTCACTTTGACCGTGAGCACAAAGCTCAGGCAAAAGCACATTGTAATGCAGGTCATGGTTATACATATACGCGATATGGAACATATCGACAGCACAGCACTTGTGACCATGAATCACAACCGCCGTATTCTTAGTCTTCACTGGCGCAGATATAATGTAACCATGAAGACGAGCGCCATCACTTGCCACAATAATAGTGTCACGCAAAGCCTTGTTGCGGTTAAGACTATCAACCCAATGACGCAGGAAAGGATAGTCGCTATACATATATCCGTACGTACGTTCAAGGTCACACTCTACAGGGCTGAGAGCAACGGACATAAGGTAGTAGCTTGCACCAAACAAGACAAGGACAGCAACAGCAAAGACCGCTGCAACCGACTTCCAGAAGACACCCCATACGCTGAATCCACCACGCTTAATAGCGTGAGACGACGTTCGTCTGCTTTTCTTACGTTTGTTAACCATATACATAAAATGGGCAGCGTGAAGAACACGTTGCCCCTATTATTAAACATTCTCATGCCAAAACTCCCAGCTTGCGATGGCCTGAAGATGGAGCATCTCAAGGCCATTCTTCACTACAGCGCCATTCTCTGCACCCTTCTTCATGAAGAGTGTTTCAAGAGGGTTGTACACAAGGTCAAAGAGGATATTGTCACTCGTCAACGCCTCGTAAGGAATAGCAGGACACTCGTCAACATGTGGGTACATACCGCACGGACTACAATTGACGATGACCTGATACTTGCGAAGAACATCTGCCGTAACCTGCTCATACGTAATCATGCCAGGCTTAGGAGTACGAGTCACGTAGAGAGTCTCCATACCGAGTTTCTTCTCCAGTCCGTACTTCACAGCCTTTGATGCACCTCCTGTACCGAGGATAAGAGCCGACGTATGTATAGGAGTAAGGAGCGGACGCAAGGAATCAACAAATCCGATGACATCGCTATTGTAACCCTTGAGATAACGCTTACCATTCTTCTCGCCTACACGCACCACATTGACAGCACCGATAGCCTCAGCCTCGGCAGACATCTCATCGAGGAACGGAATGACCTGTTGCTTGTATGGTATCGTCACGTTATGACCTCGTAGCTCAGGATTAGCATCCAAGGTGGCAAGATAGTCATCAATGCTCGGTATCTCGAAATTAAGATACTCGGCATCGATATGCTCTTTTGAGAACTTATCCGTAAAGAATCCTCTTGAGAATGAATGGCCAAGAGGATAGCCAAAAAGACCGTATTTATCCATTGTATTTCTCTCCTGTATATAGTATGCACATTCCAAACAGCAGACGCTTGAACTGCGCATTACGGAAACCTGCCTTGGTGATGATGTCACACATGCGTTCAGCCTGTGGTACAGCTTCCATCGTCTCAGGAAGATAAGTGTAGGCACTTGCATCCTTTGAGAAGAGGCGACCGAGAGCTGGCATAACCACGTGTGAATAGATATGGAACAGCTGTTTCATCGGGAAACTGACCGGAGTACAAAGGTCAACGACCGACAGATGACCGCCATCGTTGAGCACACGATGCATCTCACGCAGACACACGTCAAGGTTCTCAAAGTTGCGGAGGGCAAAAGCGCTGATGACGGCATCGAAGCTATTGTCCGCAAATGACATGTTTGCACAGTCTTCCTGACGGAACTCAATCTTGTCCTCCAGCCCGAGCTGACGTACCTTATCGCGTCCCACGTTCATCATGCCTTCAGAGATATCCACTCCCACAACCTTCTTCGGATACAACTTGCGATAAGCGAGGATAGCAAAGTCGCCAGTACCTGTGGCAATGTCGAGTACACTATCCGTACGCTTCCTGTTGCGTAGAAGATAACTGATAGCATTGTTACGCCATATCTTGTCTATGCCGAACGAGAGCGTGTGGTTAAGCATATCATACGAATGTGCGATGTTATCAAACATCGTCTCTACCTGTTCACGCTTGCTCCCATTATCTCCGTATGGCTTTATCTGTTCCTGCTGATAATTTCCCATATACACACACCAAGCCCCCCACTCCACAAAGCAAGCATCCTCAAGAATAGTATGATAGAAAAAAACATCATGCCACTATTCCGTTCTTGTCCCAAAGGATGCCACCTTCATGGAATGGGGGACTTCAATTTATCTTGTCTTCAGATATTCGAGCACGTTACGTTCGATACGTGCAGCAATATCCTCGTCTGACTGCTCCTTAACAAACTTCTCGCCGATGATATGCTCATAAAGCTCGATGTAACGCTCAGACACACTCTCAGCATACTCATCTGTAATCTCAGGCATAACCTGTCCTGGCTGGTTCATGAAGTTATGCTCGATAAGCCACTGGCGAACGAACTCCTTAGAGAGCTGCTTCTGTGGCTCACCCTTCTCAAACTTCTCCTGATAACCCTCAGCATAGAAGTAACGTGAAGAGTCTGGTGTGTGAACCTCGTCAATGAGGTAAACCTTACCGTCACGCTTACCGAACTCATACTTTGTATCAACAAGGATAAGTCCCTGCTCTGCTGCGATGCGAGTACCGAGGTCGAAGAGAGTGCGAGTATATTTCTCCATAATCTCGTAGTCTTCCTTGCTAACGATACCCTGAGCAATGATTTCCTCCTTAGAGATGTTCTCATCATGACCCTCATCAGCCTTAGTAGTAGGAGTAATGATAGGCTCTGGGAACTTCTCGTTCTCACGCATACCTTCAGGGAGTGTAATGCCGCAGATAGTACGGTTTCCAGCCTTGTAGTCACGCCAAGCAGAACCAGTAAGATAACCACGTATAATCATCTCTACACGGAAGCCCTCGCACTTGAGACCTACAGTTACCATTGGGTCTGGAGTAGCAAGCTTCCAGTTAGGAACAACGCTTGAAGAAGCATCAAGGAACTTAGCAGCAATCTGGTTAAGTACCTGTCCCTTGAAAGGAATACCCTTTGGAAGAACAACGTCAAATGCAGAGATGCGGTCAGTAGCGACCATTACCATAAGGTCATCGTTGATGTTGTACACGTCACGAACCTTACCGTGATACACTTCCTTCTGTCCTGGGAAGTTAAAGTCTGTTCTTGTTAAAGCTTTCATTTATTTAGATGTTATTAGAATACCTTTCTTATATAAAAGCAACCTCATTATTTCAGCCGCATAAATATAGGATTGGTAGCATTATTGTTCATCATCATGCTTCCTTATGACAAGCTCGCCTCCTGCCATCACTACAGTCTTGCCATCCTCACTTACGGATGAACTATCCTTGCGGATAGAGTCAAGCGGACAATAGAATGATGGGCAAATATAGCTGTCACGTGGAATCTTTGACTCTGGGTCTGGCTCAGGATATTTGCCTCCATAGTGTTTGAAGCGTGGGTCCTGAAGGAGTTTGCAGATGAAGTGACCGAATATAGGAAGAGCCGTTCGGCTACCCTGTCCAAGTTCACCCGTACGGAAGTGGATACAACGGTATTCGCCTCCTACCCAAGCACCGCCCACAAGCTTTGGCGTAGCTCCAACGAACCAAGCATCCGAGTGGTTGTTTGACGTACCTGTCTTTCCTCCGAAGTCATTCTCATTACATACAGGATGGATATATTGCCACAAGGCAGCTGTAGTACCGAGACGGTCATGAAGACCTTCCCAGAAGAGACGTTGCATGAAGAATGCAGTCTTGTATTTGATTGCCCTCTTAGCCTTTGCCACTTCCTCATCGTAATCATATATGACTTTACCGTTACGGTCAACAATCTTCGTTACAAGAACAGGGTCGCGCTGCATACCGTCATTCATAACGGTAGAGTAAGCATCAACGAGTTCAAGCAGATTGACATCGGATGAACCGAGAGCAAGTGAAGGCGTAGGCTTGAGCGGACTATGAATACCCATACGATGTGCTATATCCACCACATTATCTATACCTGTCTCCTGTCCGAGCTTGACGGCAATAGTATTAACCGACTGCGCAAAAGCGGACTTGAGCGGCATATTGCCATTGGTACAATAGCCATTGGCATTATGCGGAGTCCATGAGACAAGCTTTGTCGTATCCTTTTCATCTGGCACACGAAGAGTGATGTAGCTGTCAAGACGACGAGAAGAAGGAACGATTGAATCGTTATTCTCGAATGCGGAAGAATAGACAAAGAGCTTGAATGTAGAACCTGGCTGACGCATAGCAGTCACCTTGTCATACTTCCAGGAGCCGAAGTTGATGTCACCAACCCAACACTTGACAAAACTTGTCTGTGGTTCCATGACCACGAATCCGCAATGGAGGAAACGTACCATGTAGCGGATACTGTCCATCGTGCTCATCATCTCCTCCTTCAATCCGTTCACACCATCCTTACCGTAAGCAAAGAGTTTGACAGGATGTGGTTGATTAAGATGGTAGAAGATGGAATCCTCATTGCCGTTATACTTGGCATCAAGATATTTGTATGCTCCCGTTGTCTTGGCTATATTCTCGATGAAGTTAGGAATCTCCTGATGCGAGCGGTCGCGCCAAGGATTCATGCCTCTCCAATGGTCGTCGAAACGCTTCTGGAGAATCTTCATCTGCTTGTTCACCGCCCATTCTGCGTATGCCTGCATACGAGTGTCGATGGTAGTGTATATCTTCAATCCGTCACCATACAGGTCAACATCATTTGCCTTACACCAATCACGAAGATACTCCCTGACAGCAAGACGGAAATACTGGGCCTTGCCATCATAGGCATTCTCCACCTTGTAGTGGGAGATGTTGATTGGTATCTGTACGAGTGAGTCATGCATCGCCTTGGTCATCTTGCCCTCCGTGAACATATTGTCATGTGAAAGCATATTACCAAGTACGACGTTACGACGTGCGAAACTGTTCTTTGGGTTGATACGTGGATTATACGTAGTCGTTGCCTTGAGAAGACCAACGAGTGTAGCAGCTTGTTCTGCTGTAAGGTTCTTAGGCTCCGTATTGAAGTAAGTCCTTGCAGCCGTACGTATTCCGTACGAGTTGCTACCGAAATCCACGGTGTTAAGATACAGGGTTATGATATCCTTCTTGTTGTATCTCTGTTCAATCTTGATAGCGGTAATCCACTCCTTTGACTTCATGATGAGAATCTTGAGTCCTGGAATCTTACCGAGCACACCAGTTGAGTACTGACTCCTTATCTTGAAGAGGTTCTTGACCAACTGCTGTGTTATCGTACTTGCACCACGTGCGTTACCCTGACTCATATCCTTGACAGCAGCAAAGAGACCCTGATAGTCGATACCATGGTGCTGATAGAATCGCTCATCCTCAGTAGAGATGAGTGCATTTATAACGTATGGTGAGATTTCTTCAAACTTAACAGGTGAGCGGTTCTCGCTAAAGAACTTTCCAAGAAGAACGCTATCTGCGGAGTACACCATTGATGCCTCCGAGCTTACCGGATTCTCGATACACTCCATTGTTGGAGACAATCCGAACAATCCGAGGAAGTTGCAATCTACAGCTCCAAGATAGAGAAAGAATGCAACAAAGAATGTGGCTATCGGAGCAACAATCCTCTGATACCATACACCCTTGAACTGAGAAGCATACCATATCCATGCATATCTGATATACTTCTTGACATTAATCATAAATGCTTTCATAACACTTAAGCCATCATAATTCCTTTAGAATAGCATCAAGCATCACGCATGTATCCATCTTGTCGGCATCGAGCCAATGAATGTCTGCATCATGGTTGAACCACGTCATCTGTTTTTTTGCATACACGCGAGTGTTCTTTTTCATACGCTCAACTGCCATAGGGAGTTCCCATTCACCGCTTATCACGTTGAACATCTCCTTGTACCCTACGGTATTGAGTGAGTTGAGGTGTCTGAGTGGAAAGACCCTTCTGGCTTCGTCCATAAGACCTTGTGCCATCATGTCATCCACTCGTCTGTTTATCCGGTCAAAGAGTTCAGCACGGTCACGACGGAGTCCGA
>R24__coassemble_1379_pt1 | contig 13018 bp, 10 predicted proteins | sample R24__metabat2_low_PE_026 | metagenome-assembled genome bin R24
ACCTCCAAGCTTGAGGAATGAACGGTCAAGGTATGGGATGTACGTGCCCACGAATGCGAGGCACACGCTGAGCCACAGCATGAACAAAGCCGACACCACAAACTTCTTGACCAGCTTAATCTTGTACACGTTCATCAACCTGAATCCTACGAGGATGAAGAAAGGAGGGATGATGAACGAAGCAAGACCGAAGCAGTTGTTGAGGAAGAAGAATGCAGTGTTTGCACCCAGTGAACCACAAATGTTCCTTATGTCGTGACTGTCGTACTCCCCGTTGCCGTCAAGCAATGAGTAATCCACGTCACCGGTAAACAAATAGGATATGAACGCTATGAGCATGAAGATGGCAAATAACACGAGAGCAAAGCCTATACCAAAAAAGGATAGACTTTGCTTTCCGACACCCTCATACGCATTCAAAGCCGAAGATCCGTCATCGGCTTCCGGTTTCAGTTTACCTTTGCTCTGAGTTGATTTCTTTGTTGTCTGTTTAGTGGCCATTAATAATATTTACATTCAAGTTTCGCTTACGCTTCACTTGCAAGGAGTTAAAAAGAGGAGTTAACTTCGTGGAGTTAAAGAGGAGCTAAAAAGACGAATGCTCATCGCGGATTGTTTAGAAACGAAAATTAAAGAAAATTATTTTTATCTAAAACACAGAGAACACAGAGAACTCAGAGTTTCAAGAAATTGTTTTCTTTTGTTTTCTTTGGTTTTCTTTTGTTTTTCTAATTGGCGCCTCTGGCGCACCAAAGTAGCGAACCTGCGTTTTAGCGGTAGAGTATCGTCTCTTTATCTTCCTATATAACTACAATTTAACTACATTTTAACTACAAGATAACTACTCCATTTTAACTACAAGCTAAAGAGTTGAATTAATATTAGCACTTAATATTAAGTTCCTTCACAATAGCACCAATCTCGCCCATCGTAGTGATGCGGGCAGGTACGAGAGGGAGGCGAAGTTCGTTTTCGATAAGTCCCATGCTGCTGAGCATAGCCTTTACTCCTGCAGGGTTACCATCCACGAACAACAGCTTGAACAGTTCCGTGAACTTGTGATGGATGGTAAGAGCGTTCTGGTAGTCGCCGTTGAGAGCGAGGCGAACCATGCGGCTGAACTCCTTAGGGAGCGCGTTTCCGATGACGGAGATGACACCTGCAGCGCCGAGGGTGATGAGCGGGAATGTGATGCCGTCGTCACCAGATATGACGTCGAAGTCAGCAGGCTTGTTCTTGATGATGTCGTCAATCTGCGTGAAGTTACCGCTTGCCTCCTTGACGGCAACGATGTTCTCACAGTCACGGGCAAGACGTAGCGTAGTCTCCGCTGTCATGTTCACACCCACACGTCCAGGGACGTTGTAGAGGACTACAGGAACAGGGCTTGCCTCGGCAATAGCCTTGAAATGCTGGTAGAGACCCTCCTGTGATGGCTTGTTGTAGTAAGGACAGACGCTGAGTATGCCATCAATACCCTTGAAGTCCGTATTCTTTATGGTCTCAATGACCGCTGCCGTGTTATTGCCTCCCATACCCATGAGGATAGGTATGTTTCTTCCCTGCACCTTCTCCTTGACGATGTCGATGATGTTCTGTTTTTCCTCAGCGTTGAGACAAGGGGTTTCACCTGTCGTAGCAAGGATGCAAAGGAAGTCTATTCCGTTAGAAATCTGGTAATCCAGAAGGCGGCGAAGAGCTGTATAGTCAACTGCGCCCTCGCTCGTGAAAGGAGTGATGAGCGCAACGCCCAAGCCCGTGAATTTGTTTCGTGACATATTATTTATCTGTGTTGTTTTCTGAATAATGGTGCAAAAATACAAAATTATCACGAAACAATAATTATTTTTTTACTTTTTTTATTTCCAACCTCACAACATACTTATTTCGTAGCGAAAGGCAGGTAGTTTTGTTGAAAACACAGAGAGCACAGAAGCTTTCTGAATTAAAAATTAAAAATTAAAAATTAACAACTGAGCGAAGCGGTCTCACTGACCAAAGGGAAGTAATTAATCAAAACCCTTGCCACCATACCATGTTTGTAATTGTCGCGACACTGTCGCGACAATCTGCTTTCCGTATGCAGCTCGTTCATTTCCAAGCACGTCACGGTTGATTCGCTCGCCAATATGCCAGTACATCATGAGAATGTAGTAAAAAATGCAATACTCAACTTTGTCATGTCTTCAGAATTTCATATTTTATTTATTTATAACATTTTAGTTTTTCTCTTTTCAATTATTATAGTTCATGACAACATCTTCGGCCACCATACTGATGAAGGTGTCTTCTTCCTCGAATTTATATCTTAGATTTGGCATAGGAATAATCTCGGCATGTTTGCGAATTGCAGACATCTTAAAAGCCAGAGGTAACTTTGACTCAGTGAAGTCGATGAACTTTTGAGTTTGAACCAGAATATCAAGCAGATTATCTGACTCTGCTTTTTCTTCTATCTCATATACCATGTAATAGTTATGGTGTGGCTCATAACCATTACTACGTGGCAATTCTTCTTTTGACAACAAGTATGGCGATACAGGTTTCACAGCATAAATGAATGTTCCAAGTTCTTCATTATGAAGAATCAGATAATTAGCATTCATTTCGGCTTCGCTCATTTTGACATAATTACTGCGCCTTTGCGCACGGATATTGTATATCATATTTGTACGAATCCAATTCAGGTGCTCTATTGATCTATAATATCCAACAAGAGCATACTTTTCATTTGGTACAATTCCAAACTGATAGACATCTTCTGACTTTGGCAGCAATTCATATTCGCCATTGCTTCTTGTTGATATTTCGTATTCAGTTTTAGGAAGATATACGCGCCTGTTTGGACTTCTATAATAGTCCTCACCCAGTTTGATATTGACAACCTTGTATAGTTGGTCTTTTCCTTTGCCAGGAATTACAAGAATGTTGTCTTCAACGTTTATATGAGCATCCTTTGTCTCATCATATGAATAACTCTTGCCATTTCCATCAGGCTGTGTTTTACGCTCTGCATAGACAAGAACCCGCTCTTTCAAAGTATCTTCAAAAGAGAACACTTTGCCTGTTATCTTTCGATAATGCCTTTCAATGAATTCATCAATTGAACACTCAGGTATGATAATCTGATAAAAGACAAACTGGTCATTGAGGAACTTCAAGATTCCTTCACGGAACTTTTTCCTAACTTCACGTTTCCAGATGGCTTTATCATAGCTCTTATTTCTCGCATACATTTTTAGGATATAAAGGAAGTTTACATCATAATGTAACGTGAAATAAGAATTGCGGTCAAACAGTCTTTCCCAGAAAAAATAACTTTCATGAACATTGTTGCCATTCCCAAGGTTAGAAGGAGTAAAATCTTGCTTGTCGTAACTTAGATCCTCATCCACTAAAGCACTGACAAAGAAATTCGGAATGACATTATATCCTTCAGTTACCTCATCAAAGAGAGGAATATCCTTGTATTTCTGAGCCTTATCTATATCTTTTTCTAACAAATCATGAAGAAGATCCATGTGCCACTGAATGACATTTCTTGCATATGTAAATTGTTTAGGCACGTCATGACCACGCAGTTCTTTATCTCTTCTATAATATTTTGAATCTGCTATATTATAGATGTCGTGAGATAGTATTGATTCAGATCTATCTTCGAGATTTTCAAGAAGGTACTTATAAGTATATAAATGGTCAATGCGTTTGTCGTCACCACTGACCTTCAACCCTTCAGGAAGATTCTGGTCACCAACAAGTTCGTCTATCATACCTTCAAAGACGGTCTCAAACTTATGTACAAGAAGGTAATCTTTCTTATTAGTATTGGCTTTTAGATTGTCTGACTTATCAAAGAATGCATAGCAGAGATTCCAAAGTAGGATGGCATCATCACTATAATACTTGTAGCGAATCTTGTGCAGACGAGTTTTACCTTGACTCTTTAGATAGCTCTTGAACATAGCCCCTTTTATCAACTTATAACCAGGTTGGTTGGTAATTGGGAATCCATATTCTTCGTGCATATAATCAAGAATACTGTAGTAAATGATTAACAACTCTTCGTCAAAATTTACCACTCTTGTTTTGTTAATAGGATTCAAGTATATAGGACTATCATCTTGAATAACTGCTTGTGTTCTGGCAATAGTTTTCTGCCAACTTACTTTATTGAAGCCAGAATGAGCTATCTTGATGGCAAATGTAATAAAGTCTTTATGAATTCTCTGGAAGTCAAGTAGGCTTAGTAATATACCAACAAAGGTTGCGTCTTTCTTTTTACCACTCTGTCCAACTTGTAAGGATGTCATAACTCCATTGGCAATATCATCCTCATCTCCTTTTTTAGGTTGATGTCTGAGTTTTTGCCTATAAAGGCTCACGGCACGATATATCCAAGTTACAAAACCATATATAAATGAATATACCTGTTGCTTTGTTAGTTTTCCGTCCTCGACAACCAGTTCTTCTTTTTTCCAGTCTTTATAGTTGAAATCTATAATATCCTCTGGATGAAGACCAAATGCCATTCCATTTGAGTCGAGAAGAACCTTAGGCAGTATAAACACAAGATCGCCTTTCGTTCCGTCACGATTTACTATATCTTTATTAAAAAAATATCCAACGTAACGAAGTTGATGATTTTCTTTCTCTTTGTCAAGTTTAGACAACAGGAAATCTCCGAGAACATTTTCAATGCTCTCAGTCCTGTAACCATATTCTTCAAAAAGAACTTTCATTATTCTTCAGCAGTTGTAGTGTCTTGTGTTTCTGTTTCTTCAAATGTTTCTCCATTGCCTACAGCGGAGCCAGTATTATCCGACTTCGTTTTAACCAATGATTCTTGTGTATCATCCTTCAATGTTTCAAAGAAATGTTTCAGGACATCAACGTTTACGGTCTTGCCGTCCTCATTATAGAACTCTGCAAAAAGGACTTCTTTATCATCACTGTTTTTACAACATTTTGCATCAAATGCATAGTCCTTAAATACATCATTCCATAGATAGAATATCACCTTATCCACAAAATACTTTGCAGTAATCAAATCTTCTTTTTCATCAGCCTCATGATTAGAGTTGACAAAATCATTTGGTTGGCAGAAGAAATATCCTAACTGCTTATCTTCTGATGTGGTAAGATCAGATATAACAGCATTAATTCGTTTTAAGAATTGCCACCAATCTATAAGCTCATGTGATTTATCAAGTTGAATTTTCCATTCTTTATGAGCATCCTTTATAGGAATATACTCCCACTCCCAACGACGCTTGAAAGCACTATCCATCGGGAAAAGACTTTGATCAGAAGTATTCATTGTTGCCAAAATGCTAAGATTCATTGGCAATGTAAGTATTTTGCCTTCTTTTAGTTTGTCAAATGCATTGTCATAATGCTTGCTGTAGTAGTTATTTATTGCATCCTTATCTACTTCACCAATAGGATTAAAACCTTCTACATTGCCAGAGAATATATTCTTAAGATAATTTTCCATGTCAGCGTCCGTTTCAATTGGATATTTAGACAAACCGTTAGATTCTCTATCTAACAGTTGGAATATGTCACCAAATATTTGAGCACAGTTACCACGGTTTATTTCCTCTATCACAAGGGCAACATTCTCATTAGGATTAGTCCATGCTGCAATATAGGCTTTAAGAAATGTCTGAGGTCTAAAATCATAGATTATCTTTTCACCGTTCCATATTGGCTTGTAAGCACCAACAAAAGAGGAATAATCGCTGTCTGGATGGAATGTTGTGCGAAATGTGTTGTCTTTACCAAACGTTCCATCGCCTGTCATACGTTTAATTTCGTTAGACTTTCCTGTTCCAGGCGCACCATAGAATATGATTTGAACTGGATGTGTAGCATTTATTTTATTTTTTGAAGAGCCTGTTCCTGTGTTTAATATAGCATAGTACACTTTCTGGCCGAACTCTGTTAATAAAAGTTTTCCGTTCTCTTTTTTAACAAATGTACTATTGAATTCGGTAATACGTTTTAAAGCAGTAAAGTTGCGTATTGTTTGGGAGAAAACAGTATCTTTTCGACCGTCATAAGATTTAAGGTCTGCGCCCCAAGGTAACAACATAGACGTTAACACTGGATAAAGTTCATCTGTTGTCATGGGCTTACCAGATTTCCCTAACGCAATAATAATTGGAACCAATAGGTTCGGCTGTGTATAATTTGCCATATTATATTTAGATGTTTAATTTGATACTAATTTTGTTGCAAGTACATTTTGTCATAAGGTGTTATCATAAAATCACCATAGACATTTGTTGCAACCCCCAATTAACTGAGCGTGTCATGACATTTAAGATTTCTAACTTTTTGCGAAAAGTAAGTATCTTGTCTTTCGTAAGAACTTCCACATCACTTCATGTATGACGTATCATCCTTGTTAGCGAGTCAATTAGAAAACTTATTAAATTCTTTCATTTGGTTATTTATCCATAAGATAGACCAATGGTACACCAACTCTATTTTTGTAATACGGAAAGCCATATATATTAGTAATTTTTAATAATTAAATGAGTAACATTCTTGTCATTTCTATTCATAAAACTGACATTATATTCTTTGTCAAAATTAAGAATATTTATTCCAGGACAGTTCGCGTAGAGGTTGTAGATAAATTCGGTATGTTTGATAATCATCAGCCATTGCCCCTGACATTCATTTATTAGATAGTTGGCTAATCTTTCCTGATCTCTCCTACCAAACTCATTTTGATCGTATGTGCTAAATTCACTATCGTATGGAGGATCAAGAAAAACGAAGTCATTTTGAGTCGGCGGATTATTAATCAAGAATTGTTCAAAGTCCAAGTTGAATATACCAGTGTTGGCAAAATGATTAATTACATTCTCATTTTGATAATAATTCAATTTATTACTTAAATGTTTAGAATTGTAAGCAATACCGCCATAAGGAACGTTGAAATCTCCCTTCTTGCTAAAACGGAACATTCCGCTGTATGCATAATTCCTTAGAAAGAAGAAAAGCGCAGTTTGTAAAGCGATTGGACGATCTGCATTGTTTCTGTTGTAGAGTGTTCGATAGTACATGTAAACAGATGCTTTCAAAGATGTTTCAATGTTGTCATGAAGATCATCGTTGCACAGTTCTCCCTTATCAGCTTCTATTTTCCTCATTCTCTTCATTTTGTCCTTTAAATTGCGCTTAATCTCTGAAATAAATATTTCAGAAGACTGTTGAATTTCTGATAACAAAAGTGTTATTTCTTCCTCATGCTGATTAACTAATGCATCTATCTGTTGAACGAGTTCTGCATAATTCATTATGTCGTCTCGGTAATTTACATAAAGCTCAGACAAACAATAGCAATGCCGATTAAAAAAAATCTCAACGTTGCTCCATGTCGTGTTCATTCCTTGAACATACCTATAGAAATCATCATCTTGAATCTGTATAAAACGATACAGGTTTATAAGCTCTGTAGAAAAGTCATTGATCATATAGTGTTCCGCCTGTATTGCCATAAATACAGAACCTCCTCCTACAAATGGTTCGTAGAAGGTTTCAAAATGCATAGGTGCATTATCAACTATGTGCTGGAGTTCTTTCTCTTTTCCTCCTGGCCACTTTACGATTGGTTCTAAATCGTTGGTACCCTCGATATGTCTTCGCATAGTTATAAAAAGTTAGTTATTGGTAGTAGGTTTAGCAAATCTCTTTTATCAACTTCAAGAAACTTTGCAATCTAATACAGAGTCTTCAAGGCTGACTGAATACACATGAAGAAATATTGGAATGAAACCATCATTCCAACATAAACTTTACCTTCATAACCATTGCTATGAAGTGACAAAAATGATACGAAATTCTCTGGAGATGTTGTGAGTTCTCTGCTTATGCATTTACCAGAAGGGAAAACAGGGCGAATAGTCACCTCTGGCATCACAACATTATCTGGCAGGTGATTTTCATACACCAACCCAAACTTTTTCTTTTTTGTAAGTCGAGCAACCTCTATGCGAAGTTGATTACGCAACTCCTCATTCGGTATTCTGTCAAGATAGTCATCTATCGCTGCCATTATGGATCAAGTAATTAGAAGCAAAAGATTATCCATAATGTATTGACTATCGGACATAAAAGAAGGGCGTGAGCCTTCTTATGGTATTCCGAGGCTAAGCTACCAACAGAACCTCTCTACTGAATAAGAATATAAGCTCACAACCCAAACGGATTGCAAGCATCATAATTCTATCGTTACTCAGTAGATTGACTATTGGTACACTTATACGCAAAAGCCAACCATCATTGCTGTGGTGTTTATTCTGAAAAATATAGTTGGTAGCTTTATTTTGGAATACCACAATGATAGTCTGATGCTGTTATGTTATTATATGTTAATGTATCTTCGTATTTCTGTTTTGTTTGCCATGACAGTCGTATATACAACAGTAACAACGATGTAAGTCATGGACTTTATATTTTCTGTTAATAAAATTTGTAATTATTATTGCAAAGATAACAAACATTTATGACTTACCAAATGAATAAATAATTTTTTTGAAAAGGCAGAGTCACAGAGGCATTCTAAATTAAAAATTAAAAACTGAGCGAAGCGGTCTCACTGACCAAAGGGAAGTAATTAACAATTAACAATTAATAATTAACATGCTTGTTCCCGTCATGTGAACATGCTAATTAACAACTAAGCGAAGCGGTCTCACTGACCAAAGGGAAGTAATTAACAATTAACATGCCGTTCGGACGCGCTTTGTCGAACGGCTTTGTTCATTGAGCACTAAGCCGAATGGCTAATTATCAATTATCAATTAACAATTAACCTCGGGGAGATCGGGAGGGGGCCTCTCTTTACACCATTGCACTTGCGCCGAGTGCTCCAGCTATTGCGCTGAGAATGGCGATTGCAAGCTTGATGATGGTGTCCCGCTTGGATTTAGTTTCAGGTTTCATAGTTTGTAAGTTTTTAAGTTCTTGAGTTTTTAAGTTTTTGAGTTTATAATTTTTAAATTCTTGCGGTTTTGAGTTTTGTGAGTCATGAACCCCGAAGGGCTCAACGAAGTTAATTATGAGTTGTGAGTTTTTGCGAGCCATGAATTTTGAATTATGAATTTTAATTCTTAATTCCACAAGCCTCCTCAATGAGTCCTCATCGCCCTTAGTGAAGGAGTAACTCAGCTCCCTCCCTATAGGGAGGGGGTAAGTTACCAAAGGTGCATTGAAGTCACCGTCCCGATGCGTCAGCATTGGGGGTAAAAACAAATCATGCCGCTCGGAACAAGCGTCCGAACGGCATGTTAATTATTAATTGTTAATTACCAACTGCCAATTATCAATTGTCAATTATCAACTATCATTCCCCCGCCCGGAAGGCAGCCCGTTACTTCCTTGCGGTCAGTGAGATCGCTTCGCCAAGTTGGGGGATAGGGGGCTTTTCAGATAAAAAAATCTCTGTGCCCTCTGCGTTTCCTTAATTACTTCCCCTTGGTCATTGAAACCACTTTGCTTCAAACACGGAGGACACGGAGACCACGGAGAGTCTCTCAGAGATAAAAAATCTCGGTGCCCTCTGCGTTCTCGGTGCCCTCTGCGTTTCCTTAATTCTTAATTGTTAATTATGCTGAGGAATTCCTCCTCGTTCATTATCCTGACACCCAGTTTCTCGGCTTTCTCGAGCTTGGCAGGTCCCATGTTCTCGCCGGCAAGGATGAAGGACGTGTTCTTAGAGATGCTGCCCACGTTCTTGCCACCATTCTTCTCGATGAGTGCCTTGTACTCGTCACGTGAGTGCTTGGCGAACACACCGCTTATCACGATGCTCTGACCTGCAAGGATGTCCGTCTGACCGGCAAGGTCCTCCTCCGACACGGACATCTGGAGACCTGCCTCACGAAGGCGTGAGAGTATCTCCATGTTCCTCTCGTCACGGAAATAACGCCAGATGCTCTCGGCAATCACCTCGCCAATCTTGTCCACCTCAAGGAGCTGCTCGACACTCGCACTGGCAAGAGCATCCATCGTCTTGAAATGACGCGCAAGCAACTTGGCTGTCGTCTCACCCACGAAGCGTATGCCGATGGCAAACACGACACGCTCGAAAGGCACGTTGACGGAGTCCTTGATGGCTGTCACAATCTTGCGGGCAGAGAGTTCACGGTTGCGATTGTTGTTCGACACCTGAGCCACCGTGAGCGTGTAGAGGTCGGCAATGTTGTGTATGAGCCCTCGCTGATAGAAGTCGTCCACCGTCTCAGGGCCAAGGCTGTCGATGTTCATCGCCTTGCGTGAGATGAAGTGCTCAATGCGTCCCTTAATCTGCGGAGGACAGGCAGAATCGTTAGGACAGTAGTGGGCAGCTTCGCCCTCGTAGCGCACGAGCGGTGCACCGCATTCAGGGCATGTACGGATGAACTCCACCTTCTGCATACCTTCCTTACGGCTGTCCTTGTCCACACCTACCACCTTAGGGATAATCTCACCACCCTTCTCCACATACACCATGTCGCCTATGTGGAGGTCAAGCTCGGCAATGATGTCGGCATTGTGGAGTGACGCACGCTTGACCTGCGTACCTGCCAGCTGCACGGGATCCATGTTGGCAACAGGAGTGACGGCACCCGTACGTCCCACCTGATAGGTCACATCATTGAGACGGGTGCAGGCACGCTCTGCCTTGAACTTGTATGCTATTGCCCATCGAGGGCTCTTGGCTGTGTAGCCGAGGTGACGCTGTTGACGGAACGAGTTGACCTTGAGCACGATGCCATCGGTAGCAACAGGGAGGTTCTTGCGCTCCTTGTCCCAGTAGTCGATGAACTCGAGTATCTCCTCCACCGTCTTGCACTTGCGCATTCCCTGTGTCACCTTGAAGCCCCACGACTCAGCCAGCTTGATGGAGTCGTAGTGATTGCCGTCGGATGGTATCTCGTCGCCAAGGAGGTAGTAGAGATAGGCGTCCAACTTACGGCTTGCCACGAGCGATGACTTCTGCGACTTGAGGGTGCCCGAAGCGGCATTGCGAGGATTGGCAAAGAGTGGTTCCTCGTTGGCCTCACGCTCTGCATTGAGTGCCTCGAACGACGTCCAAGGCATGAGTATCTCGCCACGAATCTCAAACTCATGCGGATAGTTCACGTCCTCACTCAGGCGCAGTGGTATGCTCCTGATGGTGCGCACGTTGGCAGTGACATCATCGCCTTGCACACCGTCACCACGCGTGACGGCCTGAACGAGCTGACCGTCAACGTAAGTGAGGGAGATGCTGAGACCGTCATACTTCATCTCGCAGCACACCTCGAAGTCCTCACCTTCAAGACCCTGCCTCACACGCTCGTAGAACTCACGTATATCCGCCTCGTTGTACGTGTTGGCCAACGACAGCATCGGATACTTGTGAGGCACCGTCCTGAACGACTGGTTAAGGTCCGAACCCACCCTCTGCGTAGGGGAGTTAGGGTCAGCGTACTGAGGATAGAACATCTCCAGGTCCTGAAGCTTGTTCATCATCTGGTCAAAGTCGTAATCCGAGATTGTCGGCTGATTCAGCACATAGTAATTGTAGTTATGCTGATTCAGCTCCTTTCTCAATGATAGTATTTCTTCTTCGATTGACATAAAGCCCGAGATAAGTGAAAAGTGAATAGTGAAAAGTGAAAAATATATCTTACTCCGCTCGCCCGAAAGACGGATTTTTTCAACGCAGAGAACACAGATTCTTTCAACGCAGAGGACACGGATTTTTTCAACACAGAGGACACGGAGTACACAGAGTTTTTCTATCTGAGTTCTCTGTGTTAAAGATTTTCCCAACACAGAAGACACGGAGTGCACTGAATTTTACTCAGAACCCCCTCTGAGTTCTCTGTGTTCTCTGTGCTCTCTGTATTTCCTGTGTTTCAATAAATAATTCAACACAGAGGACACGGAGTGCAAAGAGTTTTCTTTATTTGAGGAATTATTATCCCTCAGCTTTCTGTGCTCTCTGTGCTCAAAGAGGAAACAGAATTATTACACTCCGAGATTCTTCCTGATTTGTATTATAGCTTCATTCTTGATGGAAGAAGTGTCCGCCTTATCGTAAATATACAAGAAGGCAATATTCATTTCGCTACACGAAACCATTATGTTACACGTTATTACACGTGCACCACCACTCTTGCCTCGACCTTTACTTTTAATGGTCATGCGAATCTTCCTCACACCATTACCCAAGTCAACGCCTTGTTCTGGATTCTGTTCGAGAGAACATCGGAACTCCTGCAAGTCGCTCTTTAAGGAAGGATAGCGTTTGGCAAGTGCCTTTACGGCCTTGAGAAACTCTGGTGCGTATAGAAAATTATATTTCATTCATCAGTTCCTCCCAAGTTCCGAATTCTATTTTTCCTTCTTTATAATCTTTGAATTGTTGCAAGGAATTCTTTATTCCGTCGAGGATTTCCACATCACTCTCGCTGGCTTTATCCTCAAGTGGCTCTATCAGTTTGCCAGCAAGCCATTTGCGGTTGCTTGCAGTAAGAGAAAGCCCCTGCAGATAGTTCAGGAGATTATTCATTGATACAGCATCCATACTCAATTAAGTTTTAATTATCTATTCTACTTGCAAAAATACGTTATTTCACACTAAACACCAAATGATTACTACTTTTTTATTGTGTGCGAACAAGTTGGCGCTCTCTGTGTTAAAGATTTTCCCAACGCAAAGGACACGGATTTTTTCAACGCAGAGGACACAGAGAACACAGAGTTTTTTTCTCTGAGAGCATCTCTGAGTTCTCTGTATTTCCTGTGTTTCAAGAAATAATTCAACGCAGAGGACACGGAGAACACAGAGTTTTACTCTGAGAACCTCTCTGAGTTCTCTGTGTTCTCTGTGCTCTCTGTGTTTCAAGAAATAATTCAACGCAGAGGACACGGAGTACACAGAGTTTTACTCTGAGAACCTCTCTGAGTTCTCTGTGCTCTCTGTGCTCTCTGTGTTTCAAGAAATAATTCAACGCAGAGGACACGGAGTACA
>R24__coassemble_1382_pt1 | contig 12982 bp, 12 predicted proteins | sample R24__metabat2_low_PE_026 | metagenome-assembled genome bin R24
AGATGATCCAGATTCGGAGTAACCAGCACTCCAGACCTGAGCCTGAGAAGCAGGTCCTCCCGTCGAACCTGCAATACATCACAGTTCAGAATCCTTGAATGACCAAACATACACAAACGAAAAACAAGAGCTATCCAATGACTCTCACAAGATCATCTATCAAGCTTTTGCTTGCATACAATCCAAGATTATGCAACGGCTTCAGGTCTGCATTTGTTACAAGGTCATGCAACTCCTTGTAGTCATTTGCCACATACACATACCCAAGTTCGTTCATCTTTTTTGCCGTTGCCAACTGATGCTCATTACGATGTTCCCCTAATGCTGCAATGCGCGGAAACACAACGATTGGCTTATCCTGGGTAAGCGCTGAAATAATTGTACCCATTCCTGCATGACCGACAATCAACCTTGCCGATGAGAAGATGCGGTTAAACTCATCAGGAGGAAGCATCTGCACCACCCTCACATTCTTCGGAACGTACTTGTCATGAAACGCCTGTACAACAATCTCTTCCCCATTCAGTTCGGGAGCAATCTCATCTATTATCTTCAGGAATCTATCGAATGGAGCCTGTGTACCTATTGTGCAAAATATCATCTATCCAAAAATATTACCAGCATACTTAAACTTTTCATCCTGCTCAAATGGCCACTGAGTGTAGCATTGAGTGGCAAACTTTGCAGCCATGCGGCCACTCGCCGACGGATGTTCAGCATTAGCCACCGAATCAATCCATATCGTCTTCACGCCGCACAACTTAGCGACAAATAGTGTTATAAGGCCAGGAGCCGCACCCGTCGTTATAACAGCTTTAGGACGCTCCGAGACAATGATACAGAATGCCTTGAACACTGCAGGAACAACCTTCCATGCATCCCAACGGCTGAAATCAACGATAACATGGAACTTACGTCCCTCGTCTATCATCGTCCTACACTTTGGATGCGTGCTCATATACACCACATCATAATACTCTTCAAGTGGCTTTGCTATTCGAAGCAACTGAATCCAGTGACCACCGATAGACGCTACAGCGAGGATACGTTTTTGTTTCATTAAACAAATATATTTTTTCTAGTCAACAGGAAGATTTGTTAGTTTTCCCATCTTTTTAAGGAATTCTTGAGTATAGAAATCCATATAACCTCCTTGAGAAGTCATAGTAATCTCACCAAAATAGACTTTATTATTCACTATATACATATCTATTCTCGCAACAGGAATACCCTTTCCTATTTTACTAACGACCTCCATTAGTTTGTCAAAGCATTCAGGTTTAGGCAATTGTTTATCTGCCCGCAAATAGTGACTAGTCCATACCGACCACTCAGGATGAAATTGCCAGTCCATATCATAAGTTGCAACATTTGCATGATATTTCTCACGATTCCATGTAGCCCAAGTAAACATAGGTTTACCATCAAAAGTCCATATCTTATAATCGACAAGCGAAGAAGAATTACATGGCTGAGTAGAAGCATCAAGAAGTTCTTCAGCAATAATACAAGGTTTTATCTTCGCATAATGCGGTTCACCAGACAAGACACTTAACTTCTCATTGAGCATTTTACGAAAATGCTTCTTTGTCGCCTCAATGTCAAGTTTGCTCTTATCCTTACAAACAACCACATCACCACTACCATTGTTGCATTTCATAACAAACTGATTAGGAAGTTTGTCCCAATCAATGTCATCTACAGAATCCCATTTCCCAATCAAAGGAACCAAAACATCTTTCAACCCCAAACTTTCCAAATACTCACGCACACAATATTTGTCTGCATAGATGTGCCACATACTTGTATCACCATAAAACTTCATCCAATTGATTTTCTCATTCACATCTTTTGGATGTTCAAAATTTGGCCACTTATGACACTTATAGAAGAATTTTAATTTAGCAGTTCGAATAGGAGTAAGAATTCCGATTCTTACCAATATCCCAACTATAAACTTTATAATATCTTTCATTATATCTTAACCTGTTAAAAATTGTTTTCTATCGCCCTCAAGATTGCCCAACGATGACTTTCACAACGAATATTATTAATGGCATGATGTCTACCAAAGAACCCCCTTCCCATAAAACCATCAACTAGTCCTTTAATGAAACCTGTCGAGAATGGATTGATAACCATTCCTCCACGAGAAAACTGTCCATAATAAAACGTAAGTTTGTTTTTTAATGATTCTTTCACAAAACCTATATATATATCTTCATTATGTAAAACATCGTTTATATTATCTAAATGACGGAGGAATTCTTTATCATTGTTTTCTCTAATGTATTTGCTCTTTGGATCAAATACCAAAGGTAGAATGTCCATTTGACACCTATGTGGTACTTCAATTTTCAAAGAGCAGCACAAACTTTCATACCAAAAAGCAGGTGTTTTTACATTATTTTTCAATTGATTAAAACAAAAATTGCCCAAGCTATAGCAAATAGGCTTTTCTTTATAAAATTCCCATCCTTGAGGCACATGTGGATGACTAGCAATGACAGCATCTGCACCCATATCTATCCAAAATTTATATTGTTCTCGCCATTCAGGAAGAGGTTGATCCATATATTCTATTCCCCCATGTTGGTAGACAATTAAAAAATCGACAGTACTTTTTCCTTCAGAAATAAGTCTTATAATCTCATTAGAAAGAGCCCACGCACATCCAAAAGAGTCTGTCTCCTTGTCCGTCAAAGTACCGAATTCACAATGAGTACAGCAAATAATACCTATTCGAAGGCCGTCTTCAGTATGAAATGTATGTAATTTGTAAGCATCTTCCCAAGTTCCTGCCCCCATAATGATTGCAGACTTAAACTGGTTGCGAGATGTTTCCAAGCCCTCTCTACCAAAATCCATCATATGGTTATTTGCAAAAGAAACAGCATTGAAGCCATACTTTTCCAACCATTCTGGTGAACAGGCATCCTGACATATATTTGGTCCACTTTTTTTAATCGGTTTGCCATTGGAAGAGACTGGAGCTTCAAAGTTTACCACGTTCAAGTCTGCCGAACCAAGTTTTTTTGCCAATCCGTCTTTTAGTTCTAGGTTACTGCAATTGCCAACTTTAAAGTCACCAAACAAATTTATTATTGCCATATCAATCTACTAATCCAATGCTCCTTAAATAATCTTTTCCCAATGCATTTTCAGCATTATATTTCGGTGCCTCTTTTCTACAATTCTCAGACATCTTAGCCAAATCATAAACACCATTAATACAATTCAACATAGATTGTTTTAATGCCTTGTAATCATGTGTTGGGTAGATTATTCCCAATTCGCCATCTATAATACATTCTGTATTGTGAGCCCAGTCTGAAGCAAGCACAGGTACACCTGAAACAAAAGCATCAATAAAAATGCCAGCAAAACCCTCTCCCCTCCAATATGTAGGGAAAAGCATTGCATGGTAAGATGCCAATGTATCATATCCTTCTGGACTCTTCAAATCTAACAATCCATGATATTTCACATTGTCTATAACTTTAATAGATTCCATAAAAAACTGTTCATAATCCTTAGACATCTTTCCATAGAAATCTACAGAAAAGTTTTTTGCGAAACCTTCATCATTCAATTCCTGTACAGCTTTTACAATATAGTCACAGCCTTTATCTCTCATTATACGACTGACAAACACAAATCGAATATTATCATATTTGCCTTTCAAATACCCCTTTTTCCTTTCAATTGTCAAATCAGGGAAGTATTTAATTGGCTTAAAGTTACTTACAAATTTAGCATTGTATACACCAGCATCATTTAACTCTTTTATCATGCCATGACATTGTACCAAATTATATTTTAACTCCTTGAACACATCAGGATTTAACTTACCAGTCAAAAGCCATTGTCCAAAAGAACCGCCAATAACCCAATGGATAATTTCTCTTTTTATATTAAGTTTTTTGAACAATCTTAAAATTGAATAAACATTAGTCGCTGTTGTACTAAAAATTATAACAGAATTCGGTTTACTAATAAATGCCCAAAGTGCCTGAAAATATACCCACGGATGCTTTTGTTTCTCATAAAAATCCAATATCGTCAAATCACAATATTTCTCTAATTCCGCTATAATAAATTGATTTTTGGTTGTCTCACCACATACAGGTTTTTTGCCACGATTAACCCAACCAACAAAAATTACTTTTTTCTTAGACATTTCTCTTTAACCTAAAGCTGATTTCAAAAAATCAATAGATTCTTTTCTTAATTTATCTAAATTACAATCTACCAAATCCCAATCCACATCATTATCAATCTTGGATATATCTCCACCATTTTGAACAGAGTCAAAAATATGCTCCTTATTTATACCTAAGACATTAAACAATGAGTCAATTCTTGAATTTCTTGCCAATTTATCAGTACTACTTGAACGGTAGAATGTCATGAACTGACGGTGGAAGATTGTTGAGAATACAGAGCAATGGAACGAATCGGTACATACATAAGTCGCCCTACTGATATATCGCACGAAGTCATTCGGATCAACAGAATAAGGAGCCTCGTCACCTATAGTCTCGTCAATATCACGGTACTGCTCCATGTGACGAATTGTCACAATTGGCAATCCTGTCTTTTCACTCAACAACTTTGCCTGCCTCCTTCCCTCTTCGTTTGGTGAAATCAAGTAACAGAAGATATAAGGAGTACCATTTGCCATATCTACATTCTGCTTTGTTGTATCAGATATAACTTGGTTTATTTCCTCTTCCCATTCTTCACGAGATAACAACAAAGTAGGATCCGCCACAACTTGAGCTGTATTCTTTGATAGTCCATCAACAATCTCCTTCCCTTTCTGCTCACGCACACCAATCTTATAGAAACGATCCAGATATTCTGCTGTAGCTTTCTTTTGAAAGCCAGGTATCTCACTCACGCCAAAACTACTTGCATAAGCCACCTTACGAACACTATCATCAACAAATCTCAGATTAAAGAATTTTGTTTCCAAGCCATGAGGCAACCATACCTGATCACTACCAACAACTATCGTATCATAGTTCTTGCTACCATTATGCAACGCATTATAACCTACATAATCACGAAACAAAGGAACAAGTTTCTTTTCTTTATAAGCATTAACCGCTGCTGTTCTCAATTTTAGGTTATTAGCATACTTAGCATCTTGTGGCATCTTATTCTTATTGATATGCTTTATAAAACCAGAAACACCAAGAAGCCTGAGCCTACTCACAGCAATCCTAAACTTCTCTATGAAAGACAATCTCTTTACATAATTAATTACTTCAACTTCATATCCAAACTGCTGAATTTTCTTCAGCATAGCATACCCCTGCAATGAAGTTCCATAATTATTATGATTTTTCTTGTATGCTATTACACAACCAATCTTTCTTCTCATCACACATGCTTTTTACGTGATTTTAGTAATGTTATTAATCCCCACATACATTTGTGCATCCCCATTCTCTGCTGCACACGCGTATGGCAATATTCAACAACATACTTTACAATATTCTTTACAGGTAATTTCAAATCATATCTTGGCACTTCATCTCCAAAGAAAGATGCTATCTTTAAATACGCTCCAACCCTATTAAACTTTCGACGAGCCATTCTCTGTGAATTGTTTAGTACAGTAACATCTAAAACATCCAAAGTAATAACACCATCACTTTTTGCCAGCTGTAACCACTCCGACATCTTTTGATTTCGAACTACAATAGAATTAATACCAACCTTATCGTTAGAATATGGTTTTATATGTATATCTCCAAAACTGATATCTGCCAATTGAGCATAATGATCCACACAGAATAGGCAACGTTTTGGAATAAAGAAACTACGAAGAGGATGATAATATTTTTGAAAATCTTCTGTATACACTTCATCACCTTGTTTTGCCACCATACTTCCAAGACAACCTTCATCCCTATATGCAAAATAAGTTAACCGACTCCTATCAATTTTTCTTTCTCGAAAAACATGTTCTGTTAAATAAAAAGTTCGCCCACAAGAACAATATAGACCAAATAAAGCAACCACCTTTTTCTCCAACACTTTATCCCACTCCATTTGTTTGCGAAGCCCTTGCACATGACAAGGCAAACCAACTATTACATAACGAGTCCCATTTGCCTTTTTTATTAAGCCTGCAACTTCATGGAATGATACTGGGGCATACTTTGAACTTTTTGCATCAACTAGTTCTTCCTTAGACGTAGCAATAAATGTATTTGTCATAAAAGGCTTAGAACAATCAAATTTCGTCACAACGGCTCCATCTATACGCTCTGTCTCAAGAAGCCATACCAATAACTGCGTAACCATACCACCTGAAGCAGAATGATATCTTAGGTCGTAGTCTGTGCTATGCCCAACAAAACACTGTTCATACCTTCCTACTATTTTGTCGTCCTTTGTGGCATCTGTCAAAAACTTAGTGCTCAATTTAGAAATCTCACAACCAACTCCAGGACAAGATTTTATACAAAGACCACACTCTACACACTTTCCATTATTAACCTCTGGCAAAAAATGACCATCCTTAACAGTGATTGAAATTGCTCCTTTATTGCAAGTACCTATACAAATACCACAACCAGTACAGATATCATGCCTGATGACCTTTTCCACATTAGAATATTTCATAACAAAATTAAATTAGGCACATAGAACGCACTTTTTTAAACTCCTATTTTTCAGCATTTTAGTATACAAAAATTCATTCTTACAAAAAACATTGAATAATCATAACAAGGTACTCATAACAAGCATAGTCATATATGAAATGCAGATAAAACCGAATAGAATTCACACCTTTGAATTTGCATCTTTTGCCCATGTTGCAAAAATAGCCACATTTGGGAGATACACAAAATTTGTGCGCTCTAAGCGCCTACCCAAATGTATTATTGATATTGTTCTTACAGAATCTCATATTTATTTAAATAAATCCCGGAAATCTTCTGGAGATGCAGAAACATATGTAGAATGAAAATCATGCAAATGTAATGCTTTCTGCATAGCTTCAGCAAGAGCGGTAGGGTCATTAACTGGTACAACATAGCCATTATACCCTTCTTTAACTATTCGCTTGATAACAGCACGACATTCTGTCGCAACAACAGGAACCTTACAATACATTGCATCAATCAACACATTTGGTAACCCTTCTTTTCGAGATGGAAGAACAAAACAATCGCAGTATTTTTGCCAAATGTGCGGATTACTTTGAAAGCCTACATAATGTATGTATTTTTCCACATTAGCTTCCTTTGCACGAGCCATTAGTTTCTTGTAATAGGGGTCTTCTGAGTATATTTTACCTACAACATATAAATGGGCATTAGGAATAATATTTTTCACCTTAATAAACGCCTCCAATAACACATCATGCCCTTTAGAGTATATAATACGCCCAATCCATAAAAAACGAGTTTCATTTTCATTATTATATGGAGATGGCTGTTTAATATTCTGCTCTATTGCATCAATATCAAGCGGGTTCTGTAATGTAATACAATTTTTTTTGCATGCTGGTATATTTCTAATTAGGCCTTGGCGCATTTCTTCCTGCTGAGCTATTATAACATTTGCTTTAGGGTATAACAAATACATTTGAAGTTTTGAATCCCACCTAAAACTATCCCACTCATTATTGCTGCGAACAATAGTCTTTATTCCACCAACAATTTTGGCAGCAAGAATAATTCGAGGATTGAAGGCATTCAGTGACCCGAAAACTATAGCTGGCCGTTCTTGACGGAATAAATGAACCAATTTATAAGTTAGTAAGTCCCAATTATGTCGTATGTGTATGAAATGATATTTTTGGGAGGGAATAAAGTTTACTATTTCTTCAGCCCTTTTATCTATTACGACATACTCGACTTCATACAACAGTGGGTCAAGAAACTTTGAGATTGTAATCACCATTCGTGACGCCCCCCCTATACGTCCTGTCGTAAAAAACAAAACTTTTTTCTTATTCGAAATACCATTATCTCTTGCCTTCATATATTTCATAGTAACGAATTATCATTTCTGTATTGCCTAATTTTTCTTGATTTAGATGCATCATTAACCTATCTCTCAGTTTTACATCTGTTAAACCACGAATGATGCCTTCTGCCAAACACAAAGGATCTTTATCAGTAATTATTCCATTAACACCATCAGTAATTTGATCATAGATTGTTTCATAATTAGTAGAGACAAATACTTTATTAAGTATCTTTGCCTCATCAGCGAAAATAGATTTACCCTCATAATCTGAAGGTTGGACTGCAATATCTGCTTTAGCAATATATTTATATGGATTATTTCGCACCCCTACCATATTAAAGTTATCCTGAAGTTGATAATCATTAATTAGTTGTTGAAGTTCTTCCCTCATAGGACCTTCGCCAATTACAATCCAAAGAAATTCCATACCTTTTTCACGAAGTATCTTTGCGGCTTTAACTGCCCTATCTATTCCTTTTGGATGGGCCAAACGACCGACTGTTACAATTATTTGCATTCCTTGTGAAAAGAAATCTTCATCAACGGGGGCTTCTGCAAGCTGTCTTATCAACCTATCATTTACGATATTAGGAAGTACAACATACTTGTCTTTTTGGCTAGGAATACACACTTCCAAATCCTGCTTACAGATATCAGATATAGTTATAACAGAGGTCGATTTTGCATAATAATATTCATCATACTTGAAATTATATTTTCTCTTACTGTATAAAGTATGAATCCAAAGGTTTTTGTATTTAGAATGTACCTTGTCTATCACCATATAATTAGGTAATCCTTGCTGATGTCCTACAGCTATATCAAAATCTCCGTCTATAAAAGGGATGTCCTTCTTCCATAAATCCCATTGCTTCTGTGCAAAAGCCATATTGCCTGGGAATTTTTTAGCCATAAGTGTCCTAATTATTTTCTTTAAAAATAATATTGGGTGTTTCGCAAAAAAAGAAAAGTCTTTAATCGGTCTATATATGGCTTTAATCTCATCACTTACTGGTAGCGACATTACAAATGAGGGAACCAACGGTTTAAATAAACCAAAATCATTAAGTATATACGCATAAATTTCATATTTGCTAGTGTCAAAACATTGAAGTTGCGACACAATCGCTTTTTCTGCCCCCCCAGCTTTAAAAGAACTAATTACAAATAATATTTTTTTCTTTTGCTCTTTCATTATAGTTATTTTATTATAAGTCCTTTGTATCTATTTGTATTTTCATCTTCATTTATTAGCATGTACAAACATGCTCCTATTACAGGCATAAAAACTTGCCATGAGTTATCAGGACGAGAAGTTAATAAAAATGTTAATAGGCCTGTTGTAGATGCAATGCCTAGCATCCCACCCCTTGTATTTCTTAACCTATATTTATAGAATAAATATAGCAAATAACAGAAATAGACTAAAACTATACCTAAATATATATAACCATAGTCAATTAATATAAAAAACAAATAGCCTTCAGCACCATACAACTCATTATCATAAGCAGCATTATTACGATTACTCATCAAATATGAGGCATACATATTGCCATTACCCCAAATCGGATTGTCTTCTGCGTAATCCAGCGATACTTCTAATTGCCCCAGACGCAAATCTGCAGAACTTCCCTTAGTATTCTCGCCTCCTGTTAGAATAAGATCGGTAAAATTATTAACATAGTTATTAAACGCCTTATTTGAACCTATGATATTAAATATAAGTATAAAACTCATCGATGATAACACAATTATTCTTACGAGTTTTACTTTCGAAACAGACAATAAATATATTCCCGAAACAGCAAAGAACCCCATAAGCGGAGCTCTGGTCGCACAAAAAACCAAGTTGCATAATACAGCGAGTATTAAAAGGAATTTTACATATATCTTCTCTTCTATTTCATAGATAAACAATACCATTAAAACATTTATAAACCCAAAGGCATTTGGTGAAGCAACGGGCCCCGTAACACGGAACCCTCGCTCTGAACCTTCACGAACTGCAGTCCATATACTATTACTATTAAGAGAACTTGAGATGAAGTTGTTTGAGGTTAGTCTACTTATTACAGCAATCACAAACAAGGTAATAATACATGCCAGAATCCATTGTTTCTTTTCCTTCAACTCGTTATAATTTGGAGCGATGCAAAAACCAAGAAAAACATACAAATATGTTTTCATGGTATATTGAATAACATAGAAATAGGTAAGACCCAGAGGTTGAAAACTCACAAATATAGGTTGGACGAAATGGAATATGAGCAAAACTGCATATATATATTTCAAAGGAAACGCCTTCCACGTCTCAATGAGATTCTTATCCTTAAATGCAAAACGAGCCAATCCTACTATAGGAAACATCCAGCTGCAATCAGGAATACCAACCCCAATCTTAAACTGTGGAAACAACATAATACATGCAGTCATGAACCATATGAATAGATTTGTCCTATCTTCTTCGTTCCATACCTTGTATATAAGTAATAATTCAAAGAATAATTCTACTATAAAAATCATATATCCAAATCTTCTTTTGTTTATTATCTGAGGTTAGATTGTATAAATGATTTTGATTGTTGAATATAGTGTGCGAGGAGGTTGCCCTTCACCTTCCATTGTATTGGGGTTGAAATACTATTGTTCAAACGATCGTCCATCTCCAAATTGTGTAGCAGATCAGCGATACGCGAGATATTCTGACGATTATAAAAAACATGGAAGTCCTTCTGAAATATTATAGAAAAAGCTGTGGCATGGAACGAATCTGCAACCACCAACTCTGCATTCAAAATCAAATTTAGGAAATCTAGTGGTCCAGCATCATTAAACTGTATATCAGCATACGGACGTTTTTTTTTATCATTTATACATACGACTTTACACCCCGTTTTCTTTCTTTGCGCTATTACATATTCTTTCAACCCCTTTGAGGAATCAAACAGATGATAAACCAAGATGTACTTTTCCCTCAACAATGGTGTGGGGGCTATTATGTTCTTCCAGTCATTAATACTAAGCAGAAACACAGGGTCGAGTACTTCAACTCCTTTTATACTTAATTTATTTAAAATGCTCAATCCAGTTCGTTCTCGTACGGAAATAGAGTCAAAGTTCTTAAGTAACGAATATACGAACGTAGCGTGCTCATCACCGATGGCATCTACAGTAATGGAAAAACTTGCGGCATAGGATATGCGTTTTGTTTCCGGAGAACCAAAGTCCAAATAGAAACTAAGGTCTTTCCCATTAGCTAACTGTGGATTCCATATTTGATCGCTGCCTGCAATGTAAATGTCTGCATCGGGAGCATCTTGACGGAGTTCATCTATACTTGTATATCTCCTAGTTAATTGAAAAAAATCTGCACGAAAACGGTCGAAAGCCTCGCAACGTTTCATCGACATATTGCTATTGCGGTTCTTCCACGAACAATACAATTTTGTGAATAAGCCACTCCGTACCCCCAAACAATGGAGCCTGCTTGATTTAGGTATTTCGGTTATTCCTTTCTTAAAATTAGCATTTGCTCCTGGACGAACATAGTCAATTATTTGAACATCATGTCCCTGCTGTTGCAAATAGGCCTGTAAGGCGTAAGCTTGCAATGCAGCTCCATAGTTATAAACATGATGACATGTAATGGTTCTTATCTTCATCTGATTAGATATTTAAGATTTAAAATTCGAAGGAAATGATTGAAACGTCCCTCCCATTTTCTAATTTTTCGTTTTCTCAATTCAAATTTAGCAGCATGGACGATTGATTTGTTAGGATCTCGTAAACTCATCCATACCTTATCAGCATCGGTTGGTCGTAATGCAGACGTTTTCATTTGTCCTTCGGCAACTTCTTCAAATGTATGTGGAATTAACGTACAGTTCAGTTTATGAAGCAATTCTTCTCCTTTATGGGTATTAGCAATAATTGCATTTACACCTTGTTCGTTCGTTTTATAGATTTTCCCCCACATATCTCCAATTCGTATATCTGCAGAACTACTATGATATTTGTATTTGCAGTTGTCATAGCATTGTTTTCCTAGACAGCAGTTCCCTAAAAACAGAGCATAAAAAGGATCTCCTTGAGATCTTCTACTTTGTAATGATACGAGGTGGGCTTTCATTAAATTGTCGAAATTTTCACTATGGCTTGACTGATTTGTTTTTTTATCACCAATAAGCCACATTAACCAGCTATCATGCCAACCATATTGAAACTTATTGCGCCAAGAGGCATAGGTTATTTTTCCGATTTTCTGTTCTGCCCACTGTAAGTATTTTTTCCACACAATCATTGAAGGCACACCATGACAAAAGAAATCCATAAATATAAATTTATCTTCACAATGGAATGTCTGAGCATACCTACGAAAAGAATCTATCTGACAAGGTGTTCCAGTGATAAGATATTTTTGTTTTTTTTCTATATCATAAAAGCCACTGAGAGTATAGCTTTGAAGATATTTACTACCTATACTTTGCTTAAGTTCTGTTTGAGTTGTGGCAACATAGTGTTCCGCTCGTTGCTTTTCCACATTATAACGCACAGCACACACCCTATAGCCCTCACTTAACAAATACTTTCCCAACTCGAAACCTACGCCGCCAGACGAACACTTTTGTCTTACTTGCGGATCGTTGCTCCAACCACCATAAGACACCTCTATCTCCTTCTGCAAAGAAAGGTCATCATATATAAAAGCGCACACTTTTCTGCATAGGCCACAATCCGTACATTTATCAGGATATGCAATGTACGGTTCATAAAAACCATCATCGTTTAAACGGATATCAATTACCTTATGACCACATGCTTTGGCGCAAACGCCACATCCATAGCAACCATGTATATCACTTATATTAGCCATTAAAAAAGAACTTTTTAATTAAGATTCTGAGTGTTTCAAGTTTTCTTTTAACCGGTAGATTTCGAAATGTGGTATCATAGACATCCGTTTGCAATGCAACCTGAAAAAAAA
>R24__coassemble_1387_pt1 | contig 12942 bp, 9 predicted proteins | sample R24__metabat2_low_PE_026 | metagenome-assembled genome bin R24
ATCATACGACGTGAGTTAACCTCCACTGGCAAGAGCCGTGCCTTCATCAACGACATACCAGTTCAGCTTACCATGCTCAAGGAGATAGGCGAACAACTCATCGATGTCCACTCTCAACACAAAAACTTGCTGCTCGGTAAGGAGGACTTCCAGATGAACGTGATTGACATCATAGCAAAGAACGATGACTTGATTTCTGATTACAAGAAAGAATACAAGGAATACAATGCCTTGTGCAAGAAGCTAGAAGATGCGGTAAGTAACACCAACAAGAACCGCGACGAGGCTGAATATATGCGTTTCCAACTCAACCAACTGACAGAGGCAAACCTCAATGCCGACGAGCAGGAAGAACTGGAAACTGAGTCGGAGACACTCACTCATGCTGAGGACATCAAGCAGGCACTGTATCAAGCAAACGGTCTCATTGCCGACGGTGGCGAAGGTGCCGATGCGCTTATGCTCATCAAACAGTCCATGAATATCCTCAACAACATAAGCAATGTATATGCCAACACCGAGGAACTGGTCAATAGGATTGACAGTTGCTACATAGAGCTGAAGGATATAGCTGAAGAAATCAGTTCAAAATGCGATTCCATCGAATATAACCCTGAAAGGCTCGAATGGGTAAATGACCGCTTGAACATCATCTACACTCTCCAAAAGAAGCACAATGTTGAAAACGTTGCCGAACTTCTGAAAATACAATCAAAACTAGAGGAAAAACTCTCGATGATTGATAATAGCGACGAATTCATCGAGGAACTGAAGCATAAACGTTCTGCACAGTTAAAGAAGGCACTCAGCATTGCCAACAAACTCAGTGAAAAGAGACATAAGGCAAGCAAGGAGATAGAGACAAAGATGGCAGAACTGCTCATTCCTCTCGGAATGCCTAACGTACAATTCAAGGCAGAGCTTGCTACAACGAAGGACAAAGATGGCAATATACGCCTCACCTCATCAGGCACCGACGAGGTGGCATTCATGTTCTCAGCCAACAAGAACTCTGCACTCCAACAGGTGTCACAAGTGGCGTCTGGCGGTGAGATAGCACGTGTAATGCTCTCACTCAAGGCACTCATAGCAGGTGCAATAAAGCTTCCAACAATCATATTCGATGAGATAGACACAGGTGTGAGCGGAAGCATAGCCGAGAAGATGGCTAAGATAATGAGGGATATGGGCGACCAAAACAGACAAGTGATAAGTATCACTCACCTGCCACAGATTGCCGCACTCGGCTCTTCTCACTACAAAGTGTATAAGGAAGACAAGGAGGACGCCACCGTCAGCCATATCATCGAGCTTACGACAGAGCAGCGCGTGGAAGAACTTGCACACATGCTCTCTGGTGAGGAACTAACGGACGCTGCACTCGAAAACGCAAGGACACTTCTAAAGGTGTGAGATATATACCATAAAGACCTACATCAAACCTTCCTATAGGGAGGGTGTTCTATATAGTCTGCTCACTTAATTTGAAAGTCAAAACTAAAATATAATATCCTCTTGTTCCGAATGGACGTCCCCGAAATGGGATGAGGAACTAATAATAACGAACATGAACAAACTCTTACTTCTAACCTCTGCTTTCATGGCATTAGCCATTGATACTTCTGCACAGGCTCCTAAAGGCATAGCAAAAATACAGAAGGCAATAGTTTCCGTAAACACATACGACAAGAATGGTGACCTTCTCAATTCGGGTACCGCATTCTATGTAGGTGCAAACGGTGAAGCCATCGCCGATTATTCGCTGTTCAAGAACGCATACAAGGCAACGGTCATCGACATGGCTGGCAAACAGGCAGATGTGGATTGCATTCTCGGTGCCGACGACACTTACTCCGTAGTACGATTCAAGGTCAACACTAAGGGTAACGCTGTGCTTACATGCACCAATGACAGCCTCACAAGTACATCACAAGTCTTCGTCGTGCCTTTCAGCAAGGAGAAGATGAAGACGTGCAGCAACACCACGATTGAATCGCAGTCAACACTGAAGGACAAATATGCCTACTACACCCTTTCATCCGACCTCGGAGAGGCAAACTACGGAAGCCCTTTGTTCAATGAAAAGGGCGAACTCATCGGCATTCTTCAGACATCATTGAAAGAAAAAGGCTATGCTCTCGACATACGTTTCCGCAACGAGCTTACAATAAAGGCAATAGCTACCAATTCTGAAAACATGGCTCTCAAGAGCATCAACATTCCAAAGGGAGTGCCTGAGAGCGCAGAAGAAGCACTCGTATATACATATTTCAAGTCAAGGTCGGCAGGCAACGAAGAATACCTCGACATCATGAACCGCTTCATAGCAGCCTACCCTGACAATGCAGAGGGTTATATCCGTCGTTGCACACCATACATCGACCTTTGTGAGTTCGACAAGGCAGATGCTGACATGAACAAGTACCTCGATCTTTCAAAAGACAAGGCAACGGCATACTACAACACAGCACAGACGCTCTACAACAAACTCACATACCAGAAGGAACCTGCCTATAACAAGTGGACATACGACCTGGCCATCGAACATATCAATAAGAGTCTGGAACTATACAAGGATAACAAGGCCAAGACGACTGACGCAAAAATACTGAAGGCACAAATTCTCTCAGGAAAGAAGGATTACGACAGTGCAATAGCCATATATGAGCAACTGGCTTCCGACAAGGAGACAGCAGTGCCTGCCATCTACTACGCCATGTCAATGGCGTGCGAGTCAAGGGGCGACTCCACAAGTGCTATCATAGCACTCATGGACAGTGCAATCAACAAGTTCGGTGACCCTCTCCCTGGCGATGCTGCCAACTATGTACTCCGTCGCGGTCGTCTCTATGCACAGATTGATAAGAACCGCCTTGCCGTACAAGATTACAACCAGTATTGCTACCTTGTAAATAACAAAGTGAGCGACATCTTCTATTACGACCGTTCACAGATAGAGCTGAAGGCGCGTCTCTTCCAACAGGCATACGACGACATCAACACAGCCATCACGATGAATCCGAACAAGGTCATCTATTACATTGAAAAGGCTGCCATGTGTCTCCGTTTCGGTTACAACGACGAGAGCATAGAGGCATGCAAGGTGGTACTCAGCGCCAACGACAAGGACACCGATGCACTTCGCATCCTCGGCTTTGCACAAATACAGGCAGGCAAGAAGGAGGAAGGAAAGAAGAATCTCCAAAAGGCCATCGACCTCGGCGACGAAAATGCCAAGGAGATAATGGAGAAATATGGGAATTAAGCTGACCCACCCTCAGTTTTTCATAAAGGATTGGGAAGTAAAAACTTAAAAGCCGCTCGGACACTTATTTCGAACGGCTTTCTATTTTATGATTCACAATGCATAACAAATAATTACACATTTATTATAACTATTACTATTTTCTCATTCCAAATTAGTTTTCCATTTCAAACACGAGTTCTTCCTGATGTTTCATCAGTACGAGCTGAGAAGTTGTGAGACTCATAATCTCGAAAGTGTCGGAGCGCTGAGCCTTCTCAGATCCAATAGGCTTAGAGTCTTGGAGGATGAGGTTGCCATCCTTGACATGCCAGTGGGCATAATCTACACCCATATCGTAGGATATAGCAACACCATCCTTATTGAGTTCAAAACTCTGACGCTGACCATTACGAATGGTAGTCCACAAATGACGAAGGGCAGTTAAATTAACTACTATAGAAGCAAGATTTTCATCTTGATTGGCGTAATAGATGACTTCCACATCATCGCCAGCCTTGACATCACCCTTAATCATTTCCTCAGCGATGCTCACAATGACCGTATCACCCTTTGGAGTGATGACCTCAAGTTCATTCATACTCGTACCATCACCTACCCTACCATGCATCTCCACAATACCAGGAAGAGTGTCAAGCCCCACAACCTCGATAGTGTCGGATGTTGTCTGTCTGCTCTTGCATCCGTTGCAGGAAGACATAGTGAGCATCAAAACTACTTGCGCTATAATCAATATAGAATATTTGTTCATGCTGTATGTTTTATGTTATTTTAGCAGTTGTACAACTATATAAAGCCAAAAGAAACTATACTTTCAACTTTGTTTCTGCAAAAATAGCATATTTATTCGTAAGTTGTTTCAAAAAAAATGAAAATTAGTTCGTCAGTCTCTTTGATAAGTAGATACATCTCGCATAATTCATACTCGCAATAAAAGAACGCCTCATAGTTTTTCATGTTACCTTAGTTTTTAACAAAATCATATTTTTTCGTTATTTACTAATCTGTTAGCAGGTATTATCTTCAAAAAAACAATGTTTTATTTCTGCAATTCGTACATAATACGTAATTTTGCAAGTTAATAGAATAAGTAAAGTTTCGGTAGATTCGCTAATACGTATAGCGAACCTGCCTTGAGAACTAAAAACAGTAGAATGACTAAGAAATACGATTTTCTCATTATCGGTTCAGGTGTGGCCGGTATGAGTTACGCACTCAAGGTGGCAAATGCAAACAAAGGCATGATTGCCATCGTTTGCAAGACAACACTCGAAGAGGCTAATACTGCCAAGGCTCATGGCGGTATTTCATCCGTAACCAATCTGTTGGTTGACAATTTCGAAAAGCATATTGAGGACACTATGATTGCTGGCGACTGGATAAGCGACCGTGCAGCCGTAGAACAGGTTGTACGTCGTGCACCAGAAGGCATCAGAGACCTCGTAAAGTGGGGCGTAAACTTCGACAAGAAGGAAGACGGCTCATTTGACCTCCACCGTGAGGGCGGACACTCCGAATTCCGCATCCTCCATCACGCAGACGACACTGGTGCCGAAATTCAGAGAGGACTCATGGAGGCTGTACGCAACAATCCTAACATCGAGATTCTCGAAAACCACTTTGCCGTAGAGATTATCACACAGCATCATCTTGGCATTCGCGTAACACGTCGTACTCCAGACATCGAGTGCTACGGAGCATATATTCTTAACCCTGAGACTGGTAAAGTAGATACTTACCTCTCAAAGGTCACTCTCATGGCAACTGGAGGAACAGGCGCAATATATAAGACAACATCCAATCCAAGTATTGCCACAGGCGACGGTATTGCCATGGTTTATCGTGCCAAGGGGAAGGTTAAGGACATGGAATTTGTACAGTTCCACCCTACGGTACTCTACAATCCAGCCGAGACTCACCCAGCCTACCTCATAACCGAGGCTATGCGTGGATATGGCGGCATTCTCCGTCTTCCTAATGGAGAGGAGTTCATGCAGAAATATGACGAGCGTCTCAGTCTTGCTCCACGTGACATCGTGGCGCGTGCCATAGATAACGAGATGAAGATTCATGCCCTCGACCATGTGTGCCTCGACGTTACACACAAGGACCCTGAGGAGACAAAGAAGCACTTCCCTAACATCTATGCCAAGTGTCTCTCTATCGGTATAGACATCACAAAACAGTATATTCCAGTTGCTCCTTCGGCACACTACATGTGTGGAGGTATTCAGGTTGACCTCGACGGACAGAGTTCTATCAAGCGTCTCTATGCCGTAGGCGAGTGCTCATGCACAGGTCTCCACGGAGGTAACCGTCTTGCAAGCAACTCACTCATTGAGGCTGTTGTATATGCTGATGCTGCTGCAAAGCACTCACTTGAAGTTATTGACAATTACGACTTCAACGAGAACATACCTGAGTGGAATGATGAGGGAACAATGACCAACGAGGAGAAGGTGCTTATTGCACAGGATGCCAAGGAGGTAGGACAGATTATGTCAACCTACGTGGGTATCGTTCGTTCTGACCTCCGACTTCATCGTGCATGGGAGCGTCTTGACCTTCTCTACGAGGAGACAGAGCACCTCTTCAAGCGTGTGAAGCCAACAAGGGACATCTGCGAATTACGTAACATGATTAACGTTGGTTACCTCATCACGCGTCAGGCACTTGAGCGCAAGGAGAGCCGTGGTCTTCACTATACCGTTGACTACGAAAAGCATGCGCTTGACAAGAAGAAATAAATTAAAGTGATTTTTTTTCAACCACGAATTACACGAATGAACACGAACTTTCAGGTTCGCTCATTTGTATTATTACACAAAGACAACATGTGTTGTCTGCGAATGACACGAATGCCATCCGGATGATTGACGGGCTAAAATGATTCGTGATATTCGTAATTGCACGAGCAATTCTTCGTGTAATACACGCAAATATAAAACACATAGGATGAATTAGTGAAAATTCGTGTAATTCGTGGTTTAAAAAAAATAAAATGATTGAATAGATATGGGAGAAATCTTTTATAAGGAAGAATGTTATGCTATAATAGGAGCAGCTATGGAAGTTCACAATCAATTAGGTTGTGGATTTCAGGAGAAAGTTTATCAAGATGCTCTTGAAATAGAATTCAAGCTAAGAAACATTCCTTTTGTAGGAGAACAACATCTTCCAATATTCTATAAGGGAATCAGAATTAAACATGACTATTATTCGGATTTCATTTGTTATGATAAGATAGTAATTGAATGTAAATCCGTTCCTGAGATACTTAAGGAACACGAAGCACAAACAATAAATTATCTGAAAATAAACTCATACAAATTAGGTCTCGTAATTAACTTTGGAAACAAAACATTAGATTATAAACGACTTGTTAATTAAAATGAAAAAAATCTTTTTAGCATTAAGTATGCTTTTCTGTACGGTCGTAAACGTATCAGCACAGAACATGAATGTACCAGCAGACCCTCAGATTAAGAAGGGCACTCTGCCAAACGGCTTGACTTATTACATCCGTCACAACGAGTGGCCAGAGAAGAGAGCATTCTTCTATATTGCTCAGAACGTAGGTTCTATGCAGGAGGAAGATAACCAGCTCGGTCTTGCTCACTTCCTTGAGCACATGTGTTTCAACGGAACGAAGAACTTCCCTGGTGACAACCTCAAGAAGTATCTCGAGAAGATTGGTGTCAAGTTCGGCGAGAACCTTAACGCCTATACTTCGTTTGACGAGACAGTATATAACATCGACAACGTGAACGTGGAGATTCCAGGAGCCATTGACTCTTGTCTCCTCATCCTTCACGACTGGAGCCACGACCTTCTCCTCGAAGACAAGGAGATTGACAAGGAGCGTGGTGTCATCAACGAGGAATGGCGTATGCGTCGTAGTGCCATGATGCGTATGCAGGAAGAAGCCTTCAAGGAAGTGTATCCTGGAAGTAAGTACGCTAACCGTATGCCTATCGGTACTATGGACATCGTTATGCACTTCCCTTACAAGGCACTTCGTGACTACTACAAGCAATGGTATCGTCCTGACCTTCAGGCTATCGTTATCGTAGGTGATGTAAATGTGGATGAGGTAGAGAACAAGATCAAGAACACATTTGCAGACATCAAGGCTGTAGAGAATCCAAGCCAGCGTGTATTCTTCCCTGTTCCTGACAACAAGGAGCCTATCGTATCAATCCAGAAGGACAAGGAGCAGTCACGTTGCATGATTCAGCTTATGTGGAAGTCACCAGCATTCCCACGTGAGATGAAGCCTACAATCCAGTATGTAGCCATGAACTACATCACAGAGGCTATCAGCAGCATGTTCCAGGAGCGTATAAGCGACATCGTCACTAAGCCTAATCCTCCATTCATCGGTGCAGGATTCGGATATGATGAATTCCTTGTAGCAAAGACTATGGATTGTTTCTATGGTGGCGTTCAGTTCAAGGATAATGGTGAGAAGGAAGCTGTTCAGGCTCTCTATCGCGAGATTCTCCGTGCTAAGCGTTTCGGCTTCACAGCTGGCGAATATGAGCGTTTCAAGGCAGAATACCTCTCACAGGTAGAGCGTTCTTATCTCCACAGAGACAAGATTGAGAGTGCCAACTTCGTAAACCAGTGTGTACGTAACTTCCTCGACAACGAGCCTATGAACAATATCGAGTGGGAATATGCTACAATGAACCAGTTGGTTCCATCCATCCCACTTGAGGCAATCAACCAGACTCTCAAGCAGCTTCCAGACTCTAACCTCGTAGTTCTCGAATTTGCTCCAGACAAGGAAGGCATCAACCTCCCTACTAAGGAACAACTCATCAGCTACATCAAGGCTGTAGAGAGCGAGAACATCGAACCACTCAAGGAAGAGGTAAACAACGAGCCACTCATCTCTGCACTTCCTAAGGAAGGAAAGGTAAAGAGCATCAAGGACGCTCCATTCGGCTCTAAGGTCATCACCCTCAAGAACGGTATCAAGGTATATGTAAAGCAGACAGACTTCTCACCTAACCAGATTTCAATGTCAGCAACAAGCTGGGGAGGTAACTCACTCTATAGCGATGATGAATATCTTCAGACAAGCAATGCCGACATGATATCAATTGGTGGTATCGGTTCACTCAGCAATACAGACCTCAACAAGAGACTGTCAGGTATTCAGGCATCAGCTTCACCTTACATCTCTTCTCGTGAGGAAGGCATCTCCGGCTCTTGCGTAAAGAAGGACTTCGAGACTCTCCTCCAGCTCACTTATCTCCGCTTCACAGCTCCACGTATGGACAACGATGCGTTCACATCACAGATTCAGCGTTCAAAGGCAAGCCTCAAGAACAATGAACTTAATCCACAGACAGCACTTCAGGACACTATCGCAAAGGTAGTATATAACGATGTTCCACGTGCTAAGCGTCTTCGTGCAGACGACCTCGACGGCATCAACTTTGACCGTTGTATGGAGATTTACAAGGAGCGTTTTGCTGATGGTGACGACTTCACATTCTTCTTCGTGGGTGACCTCAACGCAGATTCTGTAGCACCACTCATCGCTAAGTATCTTGGTGCACTCCCAACAGTCAAGGGAAACGAGACTTACAAGACCATCAACTATACTATGGTCAAGGGTAACGTAAAGAACGTGTTCGAAAAGGAACAGGAGACTCCAAACGCTCTCGTACTCTTCATCTACAACGCACCAATGAAGGCAACTCTCAAGAACATCCTTACTGTTGACATCCTTGAGCAGGTACTCACTTCACTCTACACTCAGACAGTACGTGAGGACTAAGGTGGAGCATACTCAGTAGGCGTCAACTCAAATATCTCTGACTACCCAGAGGAGACAGGTATCGTACAGATTTATCTTCCTACAGCACCAGACAAGCTTGCTCGCATGACAGAGGTTGTCAACAATGGTATTGCACAGATTCTCAAAGATGGTCCTGCTGCCGAGGAAGTTGACAAGGCTAAGCAATATCTCATCCGCAGCCATGCTGAGAAACTCAAGAATAATGGCTACTGGATGAACCAGCTCAAGAACATCGTTCGTGAAAACAAGAACTATGTTGACTCTTACGAGGAGACTGTAAATGCCATCACTATTGAGGACATCACAGCTGTTGCCAAGATAATCCTCAACAGCGGCAACAGAATCGAAGTAGGAATGACAAGCCCATTGGAAAAGTAAGAAACAGAGTTATGGGTTGTGAGTTATGAATTGTGAGACAAGACTCGCAAAAGACTCATAACTTATAACTCATAGCTCACAACTCAAAGAAATGACTCGCTTATTTCACGCGAAAATATCAATAGGAAACTATGTGCTACTGTCAGTTTTACTGGCAGTAGCCATTTATTTCGTATGGCAAATACCTTTCGGCTCACGTCAGGTACTTGGTGCCATAGTGTGCGTAATACTCCTTGCAATGGTTATCATTGTGGAGAGGATGATTAACACCACCTACACACTTACTGACGAAGGTATGCTTATCATTCACAAGGGACGATTTGCAAAGGAAATCGTTGTCAGCGTAGATGACATTACTGAGATGACACATTCTGACCAGATAAGCCTGTTTGGAAAGGGATTGTACTCATCACTAATAATCGATACAAAGGACAATGGCAAGATTGCTATCAGACCAGACAACGAGGTTGACTTTGTCAACAAGGTAAACAAACTTATAAACAGAAACAACGAATACGAAGATGATGAAGAAGATTAGCTTTGCTTCACTACTGCTTGCCTTCTGCATGGGGACATGGGCACAGAACATCAACACTACTGATGAACTGGCTGCCAACGACACCATAGACGCAGACACCATAACCTGGGAAGAGGAGGTAAAGGCAGGACTTAACATTATGGCTGAAGAGGCAAGAAATGCCTACTACACAGTCGGAATGAGTGTCTATGACCTGAGTGCTGACTCTTCACTCTTCACATTCAACGACAAGAAGGTTCTACGACCAGCATCAACAGAGAAGTTGCTTACTGCCATCTCTGCTCTCAGTATCCTCGGCGGTACTCACGAATACCACACCAAGGCATACTATACTGGAAGCATAGCTGACAGCACACTCAATGGCGACATCTATGTCGTGGGTGATATGGACCCTACTTACACGTATGATAAGTTGTGCGAACTTGCAAAGTACATACAGGACCAGGGCATCAAGAGCATCAAGGGAAAGCTTTATGCAGACATCAGTATGAAGGACTCACTCCTCTATGGCAACGGATGGTGCTGGGACGATGTTCCTTCCAAGTATGAGCCTTACCTCCCTGCCTTACTCTTTGACCGCGGACAGAACTCGCCAGCATCAACAAAGTATTCTGACGATGTGAACTTCCGTCCATGGCTTCACTTCATGAAGACGCTTGGCGATGTACTACAGTCCAACGGTGTAAGTAGTCTCAGTGCCGAGGGAGATACCCTCGAGGCATTCCCTTACGGAGTGCAGAACCTGCCTCTCAGGGGCAGACGCTGTTTCTATACTGAGAGCACAACCATAGAGACTGTTCTCCAACGTATGATGAAGAACTCCGACAACCTATATGCCGAATCCATGTTCTGGCAATTGGCTAAGTTCAACAAGGGCAAGACATGCACCTACAAGGACGGTGTGCGCCACGTGGAGAACACCATTCGTCGAGCAGGAGCATCAACCGACCAAGTGAAGATAGTGGACGGTAGTGGTGTCAGTCTCTACAACTACCATTCGGCAGATACCCAAATAGCCCTTTTGCGCTATGCCTACGCCCACGAAGACATCTTCAAGTACCTTTACCCATCCCTTCCCGTTTCGGGCAAGGACGGCACTCTCAGCGACCGTATGGGTAAGAGTAATGCACGATACAACGTACACGCCAAGACAGGAACACTCACAGGAGTAAGCAGTCTTAGTGGTTACATCACAGCATCCAACGGCCACACCCTTGCGTTCTCCATCATCATCAACGGAGTGCTCAAGAACTCAGTGGGACAGAACTTCCAAGACCGAGTGTGCGAAATTTTAGCAAGATAAAATCAAGTGAAAAGTGAAGAGTGAAAAGTGAAAAATGTAGATTACCTAAGATACTTAGGGAAAACGCATTTACCAAAGAGTAAAATGTATTTTTCACTTTTCACTCTTAACATTTCACTTAAAAAATAATAACCAATGACTACCAAAAAACTTATTTCAACCGCCATGGCACTGGTAATATGTGCCACACTACATGCCCAGGATACAGATACAACCAAGACGGATATAGACCAATGGCAGGAGTTGAAGGAAGAGAATATCGTCAATCCTTTCTCTAAGGGAAATCAGTTCTCCATACACTTCGATAAACTCACAGACACAGAGTGGCACTATCCGCTTCCGGGAGCAAAGGTCATAAGCCCATACGGAGGTAAGCGTCGCCATGCCGGTACTGACATCAAGACACGACCTAACGACACCATATACGCCGCTTTCCCGGGCAAAGTGGTCATGTCAAAGGTCTATTATGCGTACGGCAATACAGTCATCATACGTCATGCCAATGGACTTGAGACACTCTATAGCCATCAGTCCAAGAACCTCGTCAAGGAAGGACAATGGGTAAAGGCAGGTCATCCTATAGGCCTCACAGGTCGTACAGGACGTGCCACCACGGAACACTGCCACTTCGAGACACGTGTCAACGGCAAGACATTTGACAGCAGCAAGCTATACGACCATGCCAACAACACCATCAAACGCTTCAAGTTCACATTCACCAAGCAACCAAACGGTACTGTTCGCATAAGTCAGGAATAAAAACATTCATCATACACCAAAAACGCCATAGGGATTGTTCCCCATGGCGTTCTTGTATTTATAGGACTGTCAATAGCCTCAACGTTGTGTTCCAACTTTAATCTATAGGTGGTGTTGGTTGTTTATCTGTTGGCTTTATGTTAGTTCCGAATATCTTCTGGAATTCTTCTGGCAATCCACTTCTGTCCCATATCTCCGTAATAGTATGGTTGTTGACAGTATATGTTACGGATATTGTCTTGTCACTAATCTTATAGATATTATATGTGATTTTATCTGTTCCCAGTGTAAATGTGTTGTTTGACGGATTGAATGTATATCCTGTTATGAACAATGATGCTCCGTCCTTTGGTCCATTTCCCACAATGTAGGATTTTGCATTGTTGCGGAAGTAGAAATAGTTAGTGGCATCTATTATTCTGTAGTCGTCCCAGTCTGCTCTGCTTACTTCAACGTCGCTGATTGGTGTCTTGCTGAATCCACGTCTGTGCCACACTCCGCAGAGGAAATTCTTTTGCTCAAATTTGTTTGTCTTTAACATCTTCAAAGCAACACGGAACTGCTGGTCGATGTTGTCGTTAGGCATCTCTCCAGACTCATACTTCTCCGTACACACACCTTCAAAGTTGGGCATGAAGAAATCGAATGTGAAACCGCGCTTATCGCTGTTATATATCTGACGTTCCTTTGTGCCAGTCTTCTTTCCTGTATATGTAAGAGGCTTGCCGTCATTGTTTCTCATACTGAAATAAAGGCGACTTCTTTCGTTGTCCATTCTAAAGTTGTTAAAGTGCATGGTCACTTCCTTTGTACAAAACTTGTAGATACGTGGAAGTTGCTTGTACTTCACCTTGCCATCATTGTAGCTGATGTCAGTTAAATGATAA
>R24__coassemble_1388_pt1 | contig 12941 bp, 5 predicted proteins | sample R24__metabat2_low_PE_026 | metagenome-assembled genome bin R24
TAACTGGCCGCACTGCGGCAAAAACAACATACAGTTTCAACCGTACAGGTCGAAAAAGAGTGTACCAAAGTCTGGATGACTATTGATACACTCTTATATTAAGAACTATACAATTATCAAGAACTATACAATATAAACTAAGATAAAATATAGTTCCATTTAGTCTTTGAATGAATTAGCGCTTTGGAAGCGGGAGATACCATGGTTTACCAGTCATGTTAGGAGTATTGCCGTATTTCTTTGTGACACACTCTGGGAGAGTGATGGCACTTGGATTAAACTGACCCTCTTGTCTCTGATAACGCATAAGGTCATAAAAACGATGCCCCTCGAATGAACCTTCAAGTGCTTCCTCTTCAAGTATGAGTTCGGCAACACGAGCCTGACGCTTTGCAGTAACAGCAGCACTTGCGAGATAATCGATATTTGTGTTTACTGCATTCTGATATTCTTCTAAGTCTTTAAGATACTTATCATGGAGATCAGGATAAGCTTGAAACTTTCTCAATGAGTCTGCATTGAGTGCAACATAATTGCTATAAGCAAGTTGGTGTGTTGGCTTAGAAGCATCCATGTTATTAACCTTATACCAGATACTATCAGGAAGAAGCTCTGCTGGCTTTGGAGCCAAAGGAACATCTACAGGCTTAGCTGGAATGGCAACAAGTTTGCTCTTTGTCTCTTCGTCGTCAAGATAATACTTTGCGTTAACCTCTGTATCGCCACAACCTCTTGAGTGAATACCTATCTGTACAAGCATCTTGGAATCATTAACAGGAACGCCAAAATCATGATTCTTGTCTCTTGGAGACGTCTTGTTATAATTCTGGAACACTGTAGATGGCCATATCACGAAAGAGTTTCTTGTCTTGCTAAACAATTCACTTGTTTCGTCATACTTAACCTCTTGAAGTGTCAAACCATAAGATTTGATTTCGCACAATCCATCAAACTCACGCTGTGATATAATATTACGATTATTCATAACATCGTATGTCAATCCATAAGCAAGAATAGCGTATGCAGTTTCAGGGAAGCCAGCACGATTTAAAGCCTCTGCCAAATGCAAATACACGATTGAAACACGACTCATTGGAACCGTAGACATCTTAACATCTGAAGATGTAGAAGAACTACCATGCAAGTATTTTGAAATAAACTCGCGCACCTCATTTACATCAGAGTGATATCGTTTCTCAGAAGCGTTAGAGGATATTCTATATACACTATACAAACGCAAATCGCCAACAAGCAAAGATGGATTATAATAAGAAGAGAAATGATTAGGATCTTTCGAAACATAGACAGTATCCTTCACAGATGCACTCTGGTAATCATAATAGCAATAATCCTGAGCTGCAGATATGTCCCTTATTCGCTGTGATGGAGTAACCCATGGATAATAATTATTAGAGTACTGAGAACAGAACACTTCTCTCAAATTATTTGTCGTACCATAATAAGCTACAGTGTCACATGGAAGGAAAGAAGTCATTTCATATTCATAACCAAACAAATTATTATAAGTTGACCAATTCATAGACTCGGCATCTCTATCCCACCATTCCATACGATATTTCTGCGTGCCTCTTTCCTCATTTGTAAAGCACAAGTAGTCATGATACATACGAATAGCATCGATATAATCCTGCCTGTTTCCTGTACAAGAGCCACGCCAAAGATACATTTCTCCAAGAAGGTAACGAACAGGAATAAAAAAATAGTCAAAACTTAAACCATAATACGTTACATTGCCATATTTTGGACGAAGGCCATTGTTGTAATCCTTGTATGCATATTCCTTAAGGTCATTAATGCAGAAATCAAGAATCTGAATCATATCTGCTTTTTGACCTGACGTAGCAATCTCTTCAGCAGCATCAGAAGAAAGAATTGGTTCTGTTACAAAAGGAACTGTGCCATAAATCTTGGCGAGCTCAAGATAGCACCATGCACGGAAAGACTTCACCGCACATATTTCCTTTTCATACACGTACTTTCCATGACTTCTCAGCAATGAATCGACACCAGCCAAATACAAATTACAGTTGTTAATCACATCATAATAATCTGCAGGCTTGTTGTAAGCATTTTCTATGGAAATATCATTACTATTGAGTTGTTGTACATCCGTTGTTGCCACCAAAGAATTAACATCCACAAGATCTGCACGGACTTCACCAAGAAGGATTGTACGTGTGGCAAGCTTCTGCATACGCTTCATAATACCCATCACCTGATACACGGTATCCTGTGGAGTAAGATCTGTTGCAACAAGTTTATTCTCAGCAGTAAACATATCCTCGCATGAAGTACACACGAAGCATGAAGAACTAAGAACAACAAGTGAGAGGAACATTCCAACTCCCTTTCTTGCCTTAATAAAATCAATTATATTTTTAATTTTCATATATTATCTTTTTCTGAGGAAGTCTGGATGAAAAATGCCATAGAGCACCATTCATCCATTCTTCTCAATTTATTATTAGAGGTTAATCTTTACACCAAGGTGGAAACTACGTCCGCTTGTGAGGAATCCTGCATCGATACCCTGAACAAGAACGCTATTGCCACAAGACACTTCAGGATCTGCACCAAGATACTTAGATACAGTGAAGAGGTTATTAGCTGAGCCCCAAACAGTGAGTCCCTTGATGTATTCGTTCTGGACAGGGAAACGATAAGAAACAGTCACATTCTTAAGCTTGAGGTATGAACCGTCCTCAATCCAGCGGTCAGAAAAACGAGAGTTTCCGAGTGGGTCACCGTATGTAGCCTTTGGAATGTCTGTCACCTGTCCCTCGTTCGTCCACTTACGATTAACCGTAGTAGTCTGATTGATGAACATAGAGCCACTTTCAAGCAAAGAACGCTGATAGTTATAGACATCATTACCGATGCTATACTTGAATCCAGCAGAAACAGTCAAGCGGTCATAGATATGGAAATCAAGATTGATATTACCATAGATATCTGGATTTGGGTCACCAATAATCTGACGGTCATTGTCATCAATCAATTTATCTCCATTAATATCCAAGAATCTCATGTCACCAGCACCATAGTAAGTCTTGTTGCCAGCCTCGTCCTGAATATAATGTCCTTCAGCCTTAGCCTCTGCAGTAGTTGCATAGACACCATCTGTCTTATATCCATAGAACACACCTGCACTTCTACCTACTTCTGTAAGGATTGTAGCACCATACATTGAAGTTTCAACAGCATTCTGTCCTTGTGGAAGAGCTGTAATCTTATTCTTATAGTGACCAGCAGAAGCACCAAGCTCAAACTTGAAATTCTTATTGTTAACCACCTTTGCTCTGAAGGCAACATCATAACCCTCGTTCTTCAAAGAACCATCGTTTGTGTAATAGTCTGTAAGACCAGCTACATAGGCAAGAGTGCCAAGAGTAATAAGATTATCAGTCTTAGACTTGAAATAGTTGAATCTAACATTCAGTCTATTGCTAAAGAAGTTACCTTCAAAGCCTGCATTGAAGCGCTTTGTTGTCTCCCACGCAAGTGCAGAGTTACCGATATTGCCCAAGCCAAGCGAAGTAACCTGATTAGCCAACAAAGCTGCTGAAGATAGATAAGTAAGTGTAGCAGAGTTATCCATTGCATCATTACCAACAGACTCAAAGCCTACATTAACCTTAAGGAAGTTTACACCTTTATTAGGACGGAACCACTTCTCATTAGTCAGCACCCATGCACCCTGAATAGATGGGAACATTCCCCATACAGTACCTAACATTTTAACGCCACTTTTTGCTTCCTTACCGAAACGTGAAGACGTTTCCATAGAGAACTGTCCCTGAAGATAGTATCTCTCCATGAAGTTGTAGTCAACATTAACGTAGTAAGCAAGTGAACGCCAATCTACATCCTGGCCATATCTTTTCTTTGATTTCTGCTCCTTACGTAAGTTTGGAGTCTTATCACTACCAGTGTTATCACCAAGAAGATAAGAAGAAACAAACGTATCATTCATAAAACGAGCACCACCAAATACGGAAAGACGGTGAGCACCTGTTGTAAGTGCCTCCCAATCCACACGAGTATCAGAGAAAATAGCATTATGAGTTGTATAGAGAGAGTTTCTCTTATTATCTGTTGTGCTCTCTGTCTCTGGCACCTTATACGATGGCATACCGACAATAGGAGTGAAGTAAGCCTCGTCGAAAGACTGCATGTTATAAGAGAACTTCTCTGAAACTGTAAGATTGTTTCTTGGTCTCCATTCTGGAGTAAGAGAAATAGCAATCATTGTACAATCAGTATGGTTCTTGTTCATTGCATCACCATTCTCAAGGATAGCCGTTGGATTGGCCAACGATGCCTTAGTACCAAGAACCTCGTCAAGGTAGTTGTCTGCATCAGAAACGAAAGAAGAAACCTTTCCATCCGTAGAGAAAGAATATGGTGAAAGGAACGGAGCCTTAGCAAGAGCCAGGAACGATGTTGACTCACAAGAGTTAAGATAGAAGTCAGATACCAAGCCATTTGAACGGAGGTCACGAGTTACGTTAGTGTAACTTGCATCGAACTTAGTAGTAAAATCACCGCCAAGAACAATATCCGTGTTGAATCGGATATTGAAACGAGTGAAGTCATTCTCCTTCAATGTAGCCTGTGAATTACCATAACCTACAGAAAGATTATATTTAGCAACGTCATCACCACCCTGTACTGCAATACCATAGTTCTGAACGAATGCCTCATGATAAGCCTCCTTCTTCCAATCCGTATCATTATGGTACATATTATAGTAATAATAATTTGGATCCGTATGGAGGAATTTAAACTCCGTAAGCTTAGTACCTGTCGTTGCAAGAAGCTGACTTGCATACGAACGATACTCTGACGCATTCATCATATCCATCGTTGAAGGCATAAGCTCAACGCCACCACTGATATTGACATCAATAGTAGTTGACATTGACTTACATCTTTTAGTAGTGATAACGATAACGCCGTTTGCAGCCTTAGCACCATAGATTGCAGTACCATTCTTGAGAACCTTTACAGACTCAACATCATTAAGGTTTATTGCCTGTAAAAGGTTGTTGAAATAACCAGTATGAAGCATCTCTGAATCATACATCTGGTCAAAAACGACACCATCCACAATGATGAGAGGCATAGCATTTGAGTTCAAAGAGTTGAAACCATTGATAAACATAGCCGAGCCTAAACCTGGAACAGCAGAACGCTGAATGACATTCACATCTCCTGCAAGACGTGACTGAAGATTCTGATCTACAGTTAGGTCATTGGTATTTTCAAAATCAGTTACCTCGACATAACGACTTGCCACATTCTGTGTTTCTGTATCCTTAACAAAAAGATCAGAATTAAGAGCAACGTCAATATTCTCTGTCCTTCCATTGATAGAAACAACATTTGTGTTATAACCATCAAGACTTACAGTAAGTGCTGTGATAAACTTTGGCACCTGAACAGAATATTCACCATTCTCGTCCGTCAAAGCAGAATAATAACGGTTATTAAACGACTGCACACGTACACCGGCAAGAGCCTCCCCTGTAGCAGCATCAACAACCTTACCCTTAATCTCATAAGTTGGATACTTGTGAGAATTAAGTTTTACTTTCTTCTTAGGAGCTGCAACCTGAACAGGAATATCTTCCACCTCCTCTTGGGCAACCATAGGAGAAACTCCCATAGTGAAAGCCGTAACAGCGAGAGCATATCTGCATACACGCTGAATATTAGTGTTTTTATATAGATTCATATACTTATTCGAGGTTTTTAATTATTCGTTTCCAGTTTCCTCATCTTTTTTAAGCTTAGGAGTCAAGATAAGAGACGTAACAAGCATCTTGTTTTTATTTGGCAACTTAATCTGGAACATTGCTCCACAAGATTCCTCATCAGTACCTCTACCATAGTAAGTATTCTTGAATGTGTACTCACCAATATGGATTGTATCGATTGGATTTTCGATATTCTGATAGAAATAAACTCTGTTTTTACCATCATAAGACTCCGCATAATTCTTTATCTGAGCAGAAGATGAACCATTGTTAGGATACACTCCCTTTTCATTTCTCTCATAGATATAGACATTAAACTTTGGAGCCGTACCAGATGGTTCAAAATCGCCTTTACCGTCATACCAATCCTTCACCCACATAGGAACAGTAACCAATGAGATGTCGTAAGTACATGCCAAATAGTTTGGAATGAAAAATGAATAATACGTTGGAAGTGATTTTACAGGCTCGTAATTGTAATAAACAAAATGCTGTTTTTTATCGCCATCAATACGATAAAACTCCGTCAGGACATTATCGGAATTGACATCCATATTAATATTAGAATAATATTTATCATCCTTTGCCATCCATCCACTACGAAGATAATACTCAATCTTGTAAAGATTTTGTTCTTCCAATGAGATAGGATATTCATCGACCATATAAGCAATACCATTAGAACATTCAGTAGGAGTCAAACCTGCCAAGATATCATGGGTAGGCTTAAGCTGTCCCTCAATGTCCCTACGATAATAGACATCATCCTTATATCCACCGGAATAGAGATAAGTTGTTGACTTAAGAGAATCCTCAAAGTGTTCATTGTTTGTCATGTTATAGTACAAATCATTCATAGCAAACATATTTGCATAATGATTTGCTAAAGAGTCACAGACATCAATACCGTCAACACTTATATTCTCATTAAGTTTCTGATTAAAATTCAGCATCTTCTTGTATTCAAGAAATCTTTCATGATAAGCCTTTGGAGATGGGAGAATGGCAAGGTAATTTGAATCCTCCTCATATATAAGGGCATCAACATTCTTGAGCACAGTGTTATTACGAATAACAACGGAATCGACCCAAATCTGATTACCATAATCATCATAACCACGGCTGACAGACTTATTTAAATCAAGAGAGTCTGCATCTGACTTACGAAGGAATGTATAGAGTGAGCCACCCACACTATCCTTGTAAGCATAATCAGAAATCTCATACTGATGCTGGAGCAATTCGAATATATTTCTCTTGTATGAGAAACTGTTATCAATAACATGAAGAATACCATTTGAGCAAGCTATATTTGACTTGAGCAAATCAGAAGTGGCAAATTTGCTTGCATTAAAAGTTGAATACTTATTATTGATAAGCGTAACAGTCTTTTCAGAACCATCCATTGGCACGGCATAGCGTGCGATGTGATTCTTGATGAATCCCTTTACAACCCTTGCAGAGTCAGTTTGTGCAAGAGCAAGGACACTGTCAAGGTTAAAGTGCTGTGGAGCCCAAACTGTATAAGAGTTATCAGAGTTTAGTTCTCTGTCATACTTTACAGCCTTGATAACCTTGGCAAAATCAGGAGCATTATCCTCGATTGACTGCATCAAAGTCTTATCACCCAGACCAATGCCCTGACCACTATAGTGCTCATCCCATGTGTCAGAACAAGAAACCATTGCAACAACCGATGATACAACAGCTATTCCTGTATATAAAGTGTTTTTTATGTTACTTTTCATATTTGACGATTTATTGTTTTTTGCGAAGAGTGAAAAGAGCGTTTAGCCCCTTTCACCTATCGCAAGAGCATTAGTAGATATCTTCTGCGTAGTATGGATTATTATAGACAGAAGCAGGACAAAGCTCGATGAAGTCGAAGTTCAACTCACCACCAGTCTCCATCTTCTGCTGAAGTCGAAGAATATGTTCATGCTTACCATCCGTTGTGAAAGTACCAAGAACTCTTCGAAGTGTGTTGTCCTGATTTCGGAATGAGTTTCCAACGTCAGAGGCACTCATAGGAGTATCTCGTGAGCCTGAGATATAACATCCTGGACCCTTCATCCATCCACGATTATGAGCAGACTTATCAAATGCAAGGATAGCATCTTCATCGCCAAGTTCTGAATCTTTCTTAAATCCATAAAGTGCTATACCACCCGGACGCATATCAAATGGGATACCCTGTGGCTTATCGTCGATGTAAGACTGAAGGATACCACGTGAAGCAAATCCTGCACAAGTAAACATACGAATCTCGTATGTTCCAGCTGGTACTGGTGGTAAAGTAATTCTCACGTCGAACGCACCCTTGATAGTTACCTCATCACCCTCGTAAGACCAGAAACCAAGATAACGGTTACGGACATGAAGATGAGTATTATCCGTAAACTGGAAACGTCTTACATAACCAGCCTTAAAACCGATACAAGTATTTTTGTTACCAGCGGCATCAGTCTGCTTGTATGCATCGCCATAATACTTATCACTATGCAACGTCTTGTGTCCACGTGCAAAGTCACCATCAGTCAACTTTGTCATAAAGTCTGGAGAAAGAGTTGAACAGTCAAAGCGCATACGCTCGTCAAGAACAACTGTCTGTGTTTTCACTCCGTAATCAACAATATCATCTATATAATAGTAGATACCATTTGTCGCCATAGCTTCAGCTGGAAGTGTCTTTGACACGTAAGAACCACGAACGAACACACCTCTTGCATCAGCCTTGCTCTGACGTCCACGACGGTTGATGTAAAGACCCGGATTATTATAAATACTTGGATAAGAGAACTTCATCAATGAATTAGGCATCAATGTAGGATACCAGTCACTGAGATCCATGTGTTTTCTATCAAAGTTATTATATATCTTGTGGTTGTCATATACTGTCAAAGTATAATACAATCCATATCGGTCAAGAATATGATAAGAGATGAAACGATTGAGAGCATTACGTCTGTCTGTATAATCATCAACATCAGCGTCCTCTGGATATACAGCATCATAAATCTCATGAGCTTTAAATTCAAGAGATGATGGGTCATTCTTACCTTTAACCTTAGTAATGCCCTTTTCCTTCAACACTTCATCCTTGACCATAAAAGCCGTATAGTTGTAGTAACGCTTCTCTGGATAGGCTACATTATCATACTCCTGCGCAGTAAAAATGCATAGCTTATTGTTAGTCCAAGTACAAGAGTCAATACGGTCACGCTCTGTTGCAAAGCCATAGCTCTCATCAAGATACTTCGAAATAGAATCTGTAATATGAGTCAAAGCTAAAGCTTCGTAGTACATAGAGATTGTAGTATCCTTCTCAAGCAGCATAGGAAGCAAGTCATTTGAAGTACAAACAACCCTATCCACAGTATGAACGACACCATTACATACAGAATCATCATAATGAATGAGTGTAGCATCCTTATTAATAAGAAGACGTAACTGAGGTTCACCATACTGGTCGTAAGTTGTGAGCGAGTCAATACGCATGGTATGCTCAAGCATGTTTGCCTTTGGATAAACATCATTACTATAGTCGGTAGTAAAGAATGCCATCTCAATGATAGAGTTGAGAGCAATAGTATCACACTCCTCCTTTGAGAGTTCGTCAACAGACTTATAGCCTTTTGAATTAAGGAACAACTTAACAGCATCATTTGTAGGTGCAAAAACTGTGTAACTACCGTATGTTGCCAACAAATCGTGGAAACGCAAGTCATTACGTTCGCCTGTTGCCTTACCCAAAATTGCAATATAATCAGAGAATTCTGAACGATTCTTCAAATAATCGAAAGCATACTCCTTTTTATTTGTATAGTAGTTGTCGATACCTGGATCGTCACTACATGAAACCATTCCTAACTGTACAGTCGCCAAGAGAGCAACCGCAGTCATGCAGAATTTATTAAATAACTTTCTCATACGCATTAGTTGTTTTCAAGAGTTTCCTCATCCAAGTAAGCACTATTCTGCTTCAACATAGGATTAATCTGAATTTGTTTCTTCAATACAGGCATATACAAGAAGTCCATCTTCCTCATCTTGATTGCTACAGAAGCACCACCATCTGCATACTTAGCAGTCATGTTTGAAATAAACTTGTTTGTATTGCCTTCACGACGTGCCTGACGAACAAGGTCATAATAACGCTTACCCTCAAAGAGGAACTCACGACGACGCTCCTTCATAAGACAGTCCTCATAATCATCAAGTGTTTTCAACACCTTTTCATTTGGCAAAGCTGTGGCCCTTGAATTATTTGCATAAGGATTAGAACGCAGATAATTAGCACAGATAAGCTTAAGAGCATGAGCCTTCAATTCATCCACACTCTTGGAAGCAAGACTCTTGTCATCAGCCAAAGCCCTGATAGAGTCATTCTCCTTAGACTTAACCTCGTCGGTTGACTCCTGATTAAGCAACTTTGCATATTCAATCTCAGCCTCTGCCTGGAAAAGCAAAGCTTCTGAGAGACGATAGAAAACATAGTTATGATATGACGTAGAAGAAATTACCCTCTTAGGTATCATACCACTAAGAGTGTAGTTAATGACAGACTTACCATCATAATTAGTCGAAACACTCATATTTGAATACTTAAGGATTCGGAACGAAGTACCATCCTCCCAAGCAAAAGAAGATATTGAACGAATATCTGTGGCTGCTGGGAACAACGCCAAACCGAACTCCGTTCCAGTAGGTGTCGTGCTCATTATATTGGCATCTGCCAACATATATGTCTTCTCTTGATTCTGTTTATTTACTCCTCCATACATCAACGTAAAATTCTCATTTACCCAAGTAGTTCCTTGATAATAAGAAGCATATTCAAATATTGACTCAAATGAGTAAAAATCATCACAAAAACTCCAATTGAAAGCAAACGGAACAACAGAAGAACCTGACGCAACCTCAGCCATAAGCGGATATCCATAGAGTGAATATACATTCTTATCAATGTACTTAGTAAGATTAATACCATCAATACCATTAGTAGAATAGATTAGCTTCTTTGTATCAATAACTTTCTGAGCATACTGATAACACTTATCATAATCATCTTTCTGCTGTCCGGCAGAGCGAGTGGCATCAGAAGCTCTCCATAGATACATCTCAGAAAGGAGCATCTGAATGGCAGGACGAGTAATACGACCCACAGACTTCTGATAATCATGATACATTACAGGTACATCAAGAACACAACCTTCCAAATCCTCAATAAGAGCGTCAAGAACCTCATTAAAAGAAGTCTGAGAAAGATACATCTTCGTTACATCATCATCAATCGTAGGCTCAAATGTAAGCGGAACATCCTTAAATGTCTTGATAAGATATAAATATGTCATATCACGAAGAGCCTTACATTCTGCAAGGTTAATACGTAAATCAGACTCTGTATAATTTGGGTCATTCGCTGCTACCTCTGGTGCATACTTAATAACGGTATTACATCTGTTAATTACCTCATACAAAGGTGCCCAGTCGCAATATTCATTTGTAGTCTTGATACTTCCCTTCATAAGGTACTTTAGGGCATCTGAAGCGTCTGGACCAATAATGGTATTGTCAGAACGACCTTCACCCCATACAAGGATATCATGAATATACTTACTTTCATGAAATGTAGAATAACATGATGCAACAACACTTTCAACATCGGACTTATCTGTCCAGAAGTTTTCAAGCACCACCTCATTCAATGGAAGCAAATCAAGTGAGCATGAGCTTACACCCATTCCAAAAGCAGCAACAATCGTCGCTAACTTAATAGATTTCTTTATTTTCTTCATAATGTCAAAAGCGATAAATTAGAATGCAATAGTTGCATTAAGAGTAAATGAACGTGCTCTTGGAGTACGTGAGTTATCTGTTGCAGGAGAATAACCTGCCTGCACAATCTCCGGGTCTGCACCAGAATACTTGGTGATACAGAAGAGATTGTTCAATGTTGCTGAGAGACGGAGCTGCTCCAATCCAATCTGCTTAAGAGTTGCAGGCTTGAAATTATAAGCAAACTGCAAATAATTAAGACGGATGAAAGAAGCGTCCTCAATAAAACGGTCTGAACCAAGATAGTTATGTGTCGATGCAGATGTCTGAAAACCAGTAATAACATTAGAAGTAGATGCTGCACGTGGAAGAAGTGCCACATCACCCTCATTATGCCAACGCCAGTTGATAGCCTGAGACTGGTTAGAGTTGTTTGACATATTCTCAAGCCCCATGCGAGCTGCATTGATAACCTTGTTACCATAACGGTAGTTGAACTGAGCATTCATTGACCACTGGCCATAGTTAATCTTGAAGCCAAAACCACCAGTCATCTTTGGTAATGAAGAACCGAGATAAACAACATCAAGAGCATTAATCTGACCATCGTGATTGATATCCTCATAGATAGCATCACCTCCAACGAAATGATAGTTTATATTCTCGTAGTCATATACCATATACTTAGGTGCACCTTTTGAGTCATATACGATTTCTCCATCTGCATTACGAACAACAGGTGCCACATTCAAATCATTGAGCTGAGCTACCTTTTCAGCATCAGTCAATTTATTATTACCATTGATAGCCTCCTGTGCATCATAGTAGTCAGAATAGCGATACACACCCTTGAAACGATAACCATAGATTGCTCCAAGTGGATTGTGGAGACGAACCATTGAAAGATATGCTCCATTGTCTGGTGTATTACCATCACCGTTCATTGTCTCAAGGATGGATGATTCCATATCAACTATCTCATTACGGTTGTTGGCAAACGTTACATTGAAATCCATAGTAAACTTGCTTCCAATCTTAATAAGCTTGTTGGTATTGATGTTGAACTCCCAACCATTGTTACGCATAACACCTGTATTCTTATAAGAAAGAGAGCTGTAACCTGAATTTGAAGGAATTGCAGAGTTCTTGTTCAAAAGGTCACGTGTTGTCTTAGTATAGATAGAGACATCACCCGTAATCTTACCCAAGAAGCCGAAATCAAAACCAAGGTTGCATGTATCCTGTTCCTCCCAACGAAGATCAGAAAGACGGATATTAGAAGGTTTAACGGCTGCAACACCCATATATTCGGAGGCTGAAGCATACTTAGAATAGAAGAGACCTTCCTCGTTAGGCTGACGACCTACACGACCCCATCCCGGA
>R24__coassemble_1398_pt1 | contig 12897 bp, 10 predicted proteins | sample R24__metabat2_low_PE_026 | metagenome-assembled genome bin R24
AATTAACCTTTTTTACAATGAGAAAGAAACCTTTCTTGGTGTCATTGTTGTTCTTTATGAGTGCTTTTGCCAATTCTCTTGCTGGCAATACCACAACAACTGTGACACAGGTAACAGGCGCTGTTACCGTCAATCAGAGTGTTGACTATGTCATCACGAGTACTACACCTTTCACTTCCGCTGGTTATGTGAACATTACCAACACGGAGCATGCTGTGGTAATCATCCGCAACATCAAACCGAGTGTTGTCATCAGCAACTGGTTGTCACACATCCGTATCAATGGCTCTGTTGCTGTTGATGGTGTCAACTGTCAGGTCAAGATGTATTCGCATGGTGCTATTGTCTTTCCGTATGGTAGCGACTTCAAGCCGCTCACTTGCTACACGCAGCCAAACTATGGCGGTACGTCGTGCAACAACTATTCGGAGGGACATGATGGTGGATTCATGAAGACTCTCAGCACGAGTTCTCTCAACAATCAGATTCGTTCGTTCAAGCTCAAGCGTGGCTACATGGTCACTTTTGCCCTCGGTACTGGCGGATGGGGCTATAGTCGTTGCTTCATAGCCGACAAGGAGGACCTCGAGATTCCTTCCATGCCAGCTAATATGGATGCTCGTGTGTCATCCTATCGTCTCTTCAAGTGGCAGAATGCCAAGAAGGCAGGACTTGCAAGCGATACACGTTTTGCTGCCAATGATGCCCTCAATTCATCATGGTGCTACAGTTGGGGAGTGGGTGAGAACCGCTATCCTGACACAGAGTGCGTGCCTAACCATATATATGAGAACTGGCCTTCAGCCGAGGAGTGTGGCTCTGTCGGCTATTCATGTCACATGAAGACTAACAACGAACCGGGTAACTCTGCCGATGACCACCCACAGGATGTGGCTACAGTCCTCGACAACTGGCAGAACCTCATGCGTACAGGTATGCGTCTCTGCTCAGAATCTTCTCATGATGGTTCAATGGGACACCTCAAGGCTTTCTGCGATTCTATTGATGCACGTGGATGGCGTTGCGACATTCTTGACCTCCATTGTTACTGGGCATCAGGCACGTTCAACAGCCTTACATGGTACAGCGACAATTATGGTAATGGTCGTCCAGTATGGATATCCGAGTGGGTGTGGGGTGCAAGCTGGAACAATAATGGTATCTTCTCCGCTTGTCCTGACGGTCGTGGCTCATTCTCTACAGCCAATCAGCAGGCTTGTTACAATGGTACAAAGCCTTTGCTCGATATTCTCAATTCCAATTCACGTATTGAGCGTTATGCTTACTGGAACAGCGAAGCCGACTGTTCAAAGATATATAAGGACGGCACACTTTCCATCCTTGGCAATTACTATGCCAACATGAATGATGACCTTGGCTATAATCCTGCCAATGAGTTCGTGCCACGTGTCGTTACACTTGCTCCTACCAATCTTGTTGCGTCATATAATACTTCAACCAATGCTTGCGAGCTTGAGTGGAATGACCCTAATGGCGATATGGTTGACTCCGTGGTCGTTGAGGCTAAGTTGCCTGGCAAACTCTCTTTCTCTCGTTTTGCCAAGGTTACTCCTAAGGACATGAGTGCCAAGGCTGGTGCCCATTACACGTTCTCGTCAGCTCTGCCACGTGAAGGCATCTACTCTTTCCGTATAGCTGTCTATCCTATTGGCAGTACATCTCCGATACGTACAAGGGCAGAGATGGTTATCACTCCTAATGGCGATACATACGAGGATGTGACATCATCATATATTGTCAACGCAGGCTTTGATAATTCGTCTGATTTCCTTTCTGTTAATCTCTCCACAGGTGCATCCAATCACCGTGCCGTAAATGGATGGACAACATCCAATACAAGTACTCTTGGTTGCAGTTCTGCCGTTAAGTACGGTTCTTCGTTTACCATCAATGGCACTTCTGTTCCTGCACTTAATAAGGATGGCAATACCTCTGGTGGTGCTCTCGGTATGTCACAGGGATGGACTACTCAGTCTGTCTATACCCAGAACGTGACTCTCCCAGCAGGTAATTACCGTCTTTCTTATGACGTGTATAATGCTAAGAACGATGTGAACTTCACTAACAACACAGGTGTCATCATTGACAATCAGGCTCACTATGGCTCTATCAATCGTGTGGCTGTAGGCCAGTGGAAGAATGAGATGATATGGTTTACACTCACAGAGTCTAAGACCGTTACACTTAGTGTCGGTTTCGTGGCTCTTGGTACTACGTCAACAAATAATGCTTTCCTCTTCTTCGACAATATACGCCTTGCTAAGGACAACGGCTCAGGTCAGGAGACTATTGTTGACTGTACGTCATCTATCAGTAATCCAAGTTACAGTAGCAATAACAATAATGGTTGGAACGGAACGGGTGTGACTGCCGTAAGCTACAACTGTGCTGAGCATTACAACAAGACATTCGACTATTATCAGACAATCATGGGTCTTCCTGCAGGTCGTTACCGCATTGGCGTACAGGCATTCTATCGTGCTGGCTTTGCAGACAACGACTATTCTACTCTCAGCAATACATCCAATAATCGTGCTTTGCTCTATGCTACTGGTAATGGTGAGACAAACACTGTTACTCTTGTACGTGCAAGTAGTGAGGCATCATCCGTCTTGCTCGGAGGAAATGAGTCTGTGGTTGGCAATCGTTACATTCCTAATAATATGCACGCTGCAAGCCTCTATTTTGCAGCAGGCAAGTACCATAATTATGTTGAGGCTACAGTGGGCAGTGACGGACGTCTTATCATCGGTCTCCGCAAGACATCAACCATTAATGGTGACTGGGTTATCTTTGACAACTGGACACTTGAGCGTTATGAAGGTGAGGTAGAGCAGGATGTAGATTTGACCGACTATATTGTTAACGCAAGTTATATGGGTGATAGCAATAGTGGTTGGAGCGGAACAGGTGTGACTGCCGTAAGCTACAACTGTGCTGAGCAATACAACAAGACATTCGACTATTACCAGACAATAACTGGTCTTCCTGCTGGTGACTATCGTGTTGGTGTGCAGGCATTCTATCGTGCTGGCTTTGCAGACAATGACTACTCTACGCTCAGTAACACATCCAACAACCGTGCTCAACTTTATGCAACAGGTAATGGTGTGACAAACGCCGTGGCTCTTGTTCGTGCAAGTAACGAGGCATCATCCGTAATGCTCGGAGGAAGTGAATCAGTGGTGGGTAATCGTTACATTCCTAATAATATGCACGCTGCAAGTCTTTACTTTGCAGCAGGCAAGTACCACAACTATGTGGATGTAACCGTTGGTAATGATGGTGTCCTTACTATTGGTATCAGAAAGACATCAAACATCAATGGTGACTGGACTATCTTCGACAACTGGTCATTACTATATAATCCAAGTACTGCCAATGTTCGTATGCGTGCCGATGACACAACCGACATTATAAATGTTGATGATGTTTCAGCACCAACAAATATCTACATCTATTCGCTTGATGGCAAGGTACAGTCATCTCCTCGCAAGGGCATCAACATCATCCGTATGTCTGATGGCTCTGTGCGTAAGGTGATTGCCAGATAACCACATGACATTCCCATTTATATTTATAAGTAGGTGTGCATAATTATTTTTACAATCCTTGCACCGCCTACTGCGCATCTTCAACGCCTAAAAACAATCGAGTAGGAGTCACTACACTCATTTATTTTATGCGCTGAACATACATCATTAATCAATACAATCATTATAAAAATAATTTCGACCTGTACGGTTGAAACTGTATGTTGTTTTTTGCCGCAGTGCGGCCAGTTAAAAAAACATGGTAAAAACCAAATAAAATCAAAAAAAACATGTTTTTTCTTGTTTTTGTTCTGTTTACTTCCCGCTGGTCAGTGAGAAAAGTTCTATGCTGTTTTTACTTCCCTTCGGTCAGTGAGACCGCTTCGCTAAGTTCTAATATGCACCTTTGTGCAAAACTACAATCATACAGGTTGAATAATTTTGCATACCTACTTAGTTGATAATTTTATAATCATATTTTCTTTGTTTCGTCTCCGTTGTTTGTCCGATGATGGTCTGTTGATGTTTCGTCCTTTCTTCGTTGCATCTCCGCTGTGCCTCCGTCGATCCTCCGATCTGTCTTCGTATTATCACCATCGGATGTCCATTGCTTGTACATCGAATGTCCATCGAATCGATGGACATTCGATGGAGATGCGATGGAGATGCGATGGACATTCTTAGGAGTCACAACGGAGTCAGAACGGACTTACTTGGGAGGATTGTCGGACTCAAAATGGAGAAGTGACGTAGAATTTACGCATCATCATCGAATGATTTTTTGTATTGTCATGCCTTCTTTCAGTATCGTTCGTATTCTTACAAGGTGAATTAAAATGTTAAACCTTTAACATAAAAGTGTTAAATCTATCAGGAACGTTGCCTTTATTCTTACACTCAATATGGGTAATGTGGTTTGATGTGCAATACCGTTTGTAAATGTACGTTTTGTTGGAAATAGATAACCAGAAGTTTCCTTTTAAAGTTTTTAATTGCATTCAAGGATTTGTTACTTTTTTATGCATTATCGCTTGCAGTTTTGGCAATTTGGCATATCTTTGCACCCGTATTTTTAACCCATGTCCACTTTGTGATGAATCACAGGTTGTGACATAACATAAAATATAACTCTTACAAATGATAAACAAACATTCAAACATCGTGAAAAATTGTGCTTCAGCAGCTGAAATAGTTGCTGGAATATTTGCATATTTCAAAGAAATGTGTAACAATACAATAATTGTAGCTATTCCTTTTACAAAATATAAGTTACGTTCCCTTATAAAACATGGAATGATATTAGTACATTCTTAGTTCATGGTACGATTGATTTAAGATATGAAGGAAACGATATGTTTAGCATTTTACCAAATAAATACGATTTTGATTTGAAAAACTGGGATAGCCCTTGGCACGATTTCAGAAATGTTCAAACAATTGCGGCAAGAATTGCTTATGCTGGAAATGATGATGCACCATATAACCATGTGTATGAAATAAAATTTAGAGGTTTCTTAAAAAATCCAAAATAATGAAGAAATTTTTTTTAGTGTTATTCCTGATTATTTTTGTTGGATGTGTCTCTAATGATTACATTCCAATATGTGACAACTATTATTTTGATAATAATAAGTTTGTAAGGATTAGCCATTACAATGACGATATAGATCAAATTGATAGGATTATTGTCCCATGGGATGTTAGGGATTGGACTTATGATGACACTTATATACAAGTTTTCCAAGTGGTAGAGAAGGATACTTCAATATACTCATGGTTGAAAGGGAATTATTATCCAAAGGAATACAATGACAGTATAGATTCGCTTGTCCTTAAAATGAAAAGGATTAGGTATTGTTATTGGATAATTAGACGTTGTGACGAAAAAGTTATTGGTCCAATGGATAAACATGCATATTTAGATAAGTGTAGAAGTATTGGATTGGAAACAGACTTGGTGAAGTGAAATCCATACGTTTTATAGTGTTATTTAATTAGGAATAGTTGTAATTCTTTTTAATTTCACCCATATCTCTCGTTCTGGGAAATATGGGTGCTCAGTATATGAAGATATGTGTAAAGCTAAAATATATGAGTGCAAATATTGCGAGATATGGGTGTTCTATATGTCGAGACAAAGCATAGACTAAGTACTGACTTATATGAGACTATAATGAACTGTTTTCGGAGGCAATTTTGATAATTAAGCGATAATGCAAATAGAATCATAAAATGTAATCGCATTATATAATAATGCGGTCATTTTTTTCGGTTACAAGAAAAAACATGAGTACAGTAGAATTTGGGGAATATGTATCTTTAAAAAAGAACAAGTGCTACATATTATTTTCTCGTTTCAGTTGGCATAATAGACGTTGTTTTAGTGGACGAATAGCATGAAAACGTGCAAACTCAAAAATGTGAGCAATCAAAAAATTGTGCATTTCTTTTTTCTTTCACAAAAAATGCGTTTCTTTGCACTTGCAACCCTCATTGCATCCTTTCAGGAGGATGGGAGGGGTACCAATATTTAATTATAACAATAACTTTATTATGAAAAAAATTATCGTTGCAATCGTGGCAGCACTCACATTTGCGTTGCCATCTTCTGCTCAAATCAATTGGGGACTTAAAGCTGGTATGAATATCTCTAACATTAGTTTAAGTTCAGACGCACTCAGCAAGAACAACCGTTGCGGTTACTTCGTAGGTCCACAGATGGATATTACCATTCCAATCGTAGGACTTGGATTCGATGCTGCTCTTCTCTATGAAAACAAGAGCATCAGCGGTGTTAACCCTGAAGGAAAAACAGTTGACGAGACTCTCAACTATGTTGACCTTCCAATCAACGTAAAATATACAATCGGTTTCAGTTCACTCGCAAGTGTTTATCTCGCTACAGGTCCTCAGTTCTCATGGAACCTTGGTGACAACACAATCTTCGAGAACTCATACAGCCTCAAGTCTTCACTCTTCTACTGGAACATTGGTGCTGGTGTGACTGTACTCAGCAAGATTCGCGTGGGTTACACTTACAACATCCCTTGTGGCAACACAGCTGAGGCAAGTGTTGGTAACATCGATTTCAAGAACCGTACACATCAGGTTCACTTGACTTATTTGTTCTAATGAACGATGAGAGTTTAGGGTTTATATAGTTTAGAGACTTTAGTTTAATTCATAATTCACAATTCATAATTCATAATTGGAAATATGAGTAACGTCTCTAAACGCTCAACGTTAAACTAAGAAAATGAAGTACGTTGACGTAATACTTCCACTTCCACTACACGACACCTTCACTTACGCCGTTCCACCAGAGATGGAGGAAGGCATCAAGCGAGGGTGTCGCGTTGTTGTACCCTTTGGTGCCAAGAAGATATATACGGCTATAGCCATAAGGGTGCATGATGTACGTCCCGACTTTGACAATATCAAGCCGATAAAAGAGTTGTTGGAGATGACTCCTGTAGTGACCGAACGGCAGTTGCAGTTTTGGGAGTGGATTGCTAAGTATTACATCTGTTCTATGGGTGATGTCTATAAGGCAGCTCTTCCAGCGGGTCTCAAACCTAAGGACAAGGATGCCATACGTGAGAAGAACAAGCGCAGGCGTCTGTCGCTTAACAATGGGACACTCTCAGACATATCCATCCTTTCACCACTCTCTGAGGCACAGAACAAGGCATACGGAGAGATTATTGACTCATTTGACAGCCATCCTACCACTCTCCTTCATGGTGTCACATCGAGTGGAAAGACGGAAATATACATTCATCTTATTGACAAGTATATAAAGGAAGGAAAGCAGGTACTCTACCTCCTTCCAGAGATTGCCCTTACTACACAGATAACTGACCGCCTCGAAAGGGTGTTCAGCGACCGTATGGGTGTATATCATTCCAAGTTTACCGATGCACAGCGAGTGGCTGTCTATCAGAAACAGCTGAGCGATGAGCCGTTCCAACTCATTCTCGGAGTTCGCTCATCTATATTCTTACCATTCAACAATCTCGGTCTCATCATCGTGGATGAGGAACACGAGACGTCATACAAACAACAGGATCCAGCTCCACGTTACCATGCACGTAATGCTGCACTTGTGCTTGCCAATATGTATGGTGCGAAGACTCTCCTCGGTACAGCCACTCCGAGTTTCGAGGTATATCATGCAGCACGCAAGGGTCGCTACGGCTATGTGCAGCTGACCCAGCGATATAAGGATATACAGTTGCCAGAGATACAGATAGTGGATATGAAGGAAGCACGTAGCAAGAGGAAGATGAAGGGTGCTTTCTCCTTTGAACTCATAGATGCCATTCGTGAGGCTCTTGACAACAAGGAACAGGTCATCCTGTTCCAGAATCGTCGTGGCTATTCCAACTTCATAGAGTGTAAGAATTGTGGTTGGGTGCCACGTTGTGAGCATTGTGACGTGAGTCTCACATACCATAAGAAGACCAGTCAGCTCACTTGCCACTACTGTGGCTACACCTACCGTCTCCCAGACAAGTGTCCTGCGTGTGAAGAGAAGAATTTTGCAAGCAAGGGTCTCGGTACGGAGAAGGTGGAAGACCAGATAAGGGACATCTTCCCAGAGGCAACGACTCTCCGAATGGACCTTGACACTACACGTTCACGCACATCGTACGAGAATATCATCAACGACTTTGCAGAGCATAAGGCAGACATACTTATTGGTACTCAGATGGTGACCAAGGGGCTTGACTTTGACAACGTGAGTATCGTCGGAATACTTGATGCTGACCATCTGCTTCATCAGCCTGATTTCCGCAGTTATGAACGTACGTTCCATACGCTTTCGCAGGTGGCAGGTCGTGCTGGAAGAAAGCATCGCCAAGGCAAGGTGTTCCTTCAGACACGTAACGCAGATAGTGACATCATACAGCAGATTGTGAATAATGACTACTGGGGTATGTTCTATCAGCAGATGACTGAACGCAAGGATTTCCATTACCCTCCGTTCTATCGTCTTATAGATGTGTACCTCCGTCATCGTGACAATCAGCTTCTCGGACATCTTGCCGACGACATGGCAGATCGTCTCCGTCAGGTGTTTGGTGCACGGGTTCTTGGTCCTGACTGTCCTCCTGTGTCACGAATACAGTCACTCTATATCCGCAAGATAATGATTAAGATTGAGCATAGTGCATCCATCGAAAAAGTGAGGGATGCCCTCACTACCATACAGTCACAGATGCTTGAGCAGACTGTTGCCCACGGCCTCACCATACACTATGACGTTGACCCGATGTAAGGATGGGTCTTGGGCTTGTGAATAAAAAGAATCTGGAGCACATGACTTGTCATGTATTCCAGATTCTTTTTTATGCAGCTGAGATAATGTCGTTAGGAGAAAGTCCCAATGTCTCACACAAGAGCTTTGCTACATGAAGTGATGGTTGAGTCTTTCCATGAATATATTCGCTGACACGGCTTGCGCTGACTCCGATACGGGTAGCAAGTTCCTTGGCAGTCATTCCTGCGTTATCCAATGCCTCACGAATCAGACTACCTATCGTTGGTGCATCCACTGGATAATGTTCCTTTTCGTATTTTTCCACAATATCACTTACGATATCGAGTTCAATAGAATTAGGGTCATCCAATGGAGTATCATCATTTACCAATGGCAATAATTCCTCAATCCTTCTGAGCGCATACTCATATTTATATTTTTCATTGTCACTCATATTATTACATTTTTATATTGTGGAACAATCTATCTTGTCATAATCTTTGTGTCTGCCTATCCATCTGACGTACACCTTTTGGCGCAATAGCTGTATCAAGACAACTAACCTATAGTGGTTTCCCTTTATGTTGAAAACATAACGGTTGTTTCCAACGTAATCTACAGTAGAATAATCCTTTTTGATATCTGCCAAAGAATGCCAGCAGGCTTTCTTTACACGTCCAGCCCAGTTGACGAGAGAGTCTTTTGAATCCTCATTTCCTGGAGTCTCGTAAAACTCCTTTATGGTTCTTTCTGTTATCAGATGCATAAGGCTTTTATTATTTTGTGGCAAAAATAAGCCTATTATTCCAATATACCAAATAATATGATAAAATAATAACGAATAACGTAAGAAGCTGGTCTTACTTCAGTCCCTTAACCTTGTATTTGTAAAGATAATTGTTGTTGTCTTGTGCAATGAGTGTATTTGTTCTATCATCAAAGGCGATGTTGAACAATGATTCCTTGATGAAGAACGACTTGATGTAGTTGCCGTCCCAGTCAAAGAATTTTACCTTGACAATAAATGACGAGCCTGGAGTCTCAATAATTTCCGTAACTTTTTCAAAGGAACTATTGACATGTTGCAAAAGAACGATGTATTTGTCGGATGTGCATATATTACTGTTATAGAAGCGCAAGTTTTTGTATAATTCTTCTATTTCTGGATATTGTTTCATGATTTCCTCCACATCCTCATGAGTACATGATGACTCGTTTACCACACCTAAGGATGTCATCTTTTCGTAGTCGGTTATCGTGAATTGGTCGTAAAATGACACCATCTCTACAAATTTCCGTTTTGAGGTGTTGATGATTGGTATTGAATTGAATGCAAGCCAAGTTTCATTTTTTGCATCTATAGTCCTTGAGTAGTAAGAATGTTTATTTTTCAGTTCTCTACCCTCGTACATTGCTATGTATGGAGGAACAGTAAAATTGTTTTTTTTGTCAATACCCGACAGTTGGTTGTACACAAGAGTGCGATTGTTACCTAACCAGTAATAAAATGTAGCTATGACTTTATCAATATCTTTAAGATTGTGTTCGATAGTCCTTTTGCAGATAAGCTTGTTGTTCGCCACAGACGTATTGAAGTCAAATATTTTGTTAATAACCTGTAAGCCATTGTCATTGACACAAAGTGAGACGGAGTCCCCTTCGTTCAAAAAGTAGCAAATCGGCATGTAAGGGATGTCTGTCAGTTCGTCACGTGAATGACCGACTGCACCGAACTCAGCAATGACAGAATCCGTATTGAGGTTGATTACTGAAAAAATGTTCTTGTCATCACCCGTTATGACAAGAAGCAATGAATCTTTTACCAGAAGTCCGTTCGTTCCCGTTATCAACTCCTTTATACGTTCGCCTTTGAGTGTGTCAATCACCGCTTCTTCCTGATAAGTCTTCATGGCATCAGGGCAATATATTCTGTCTTCGTTCTTGCACGAAGATACGAGACAGAGTATTAAAGTAAGAGTTGTTAAAATCTGTTTCATAATGTTTTTAAAGATATGTTGTTTTGATTAGTAGTTTTGTTTTCTATGGCAATGTTCTCATTTGGTATTACGTTATGAGTCTTCTGCATTGGTTATTTTGAATATGCCACAAAGATAATGATAAAGTCCAAAACTTCAAAAGAAAAAATCTTGAATTTATTCCTTGAACCATCCAAAGCTTTCGTTTGATTCGTTGAAAGCTTTCGTTGCATCTCACCAAAGCTTTCGTTTGATTCGTTGAAGGCTTTCGTCATTTTGGTAAAAGGTGATAATTATCTCGACCATTCGTTGATGGGCATAAAAAAAATGCCACTTTCCGTTTCGTAACTATCATGGTTACGAGTGGAAAGTGGCATGTTAAATTATTAGTATTTGTTACGTTAGTCTTCTGTTGCAGCGATGTGAACACCCTTGACTGCACGGCCAGAAGGTTCGTTCATCTTCTTCCATGCTTCGTCCCATTCGAGGGCGATGGCTGTGGAGCATGCTACGGATGCCTCGTGAGGTACACTCTTGGCTGCTGATGCACTTGGGAAGTGCTCCTCGAAGATTGAGCGGTAGTAGTATTCCTCCTTGTTAAGTGGAGTGTTGATTGGGAAGCGTTCTGCTGCGTGTGCCATCATCTCGTCCGTTACAGCTTCACTCGTTATCTGCTTGAGGGTGTCAATCCATGAATAACCGACACCATCACTGAACTGTTCCTTCTGTCGCCATGCTACGGACTCAGGCAGCATGTCTGCAAATGCCTCACGTACCACACGTTTCTCCATTGTATTGCCAGGACACATCTTGATAGATGGGTTGAGGCGCATAGCCACATCGAGGAATTCCTTGTCGAGGAATGGTACACGTCCTTCTACTCCCCACGCAGAGAGTGACTTGTTGGCACGCAGACAGTCGTACTGGTAAAGCTTGGCTATCTTGCGTACAGTCTCTTTGTGGAACTCCTCTGCTGATGGTGCCTTGTGGAAATAGAGATAGCCACCGAACACTTCGTCTGCTCCTTCGCCTGAGAGAACCATCTTGATACCCATTGACTTGATAACCCTTGCGAGGAGGTACATAGGTGTACTTGCACGCACGGTTGTCACGTCGTATGTCTCAATGAAATAGATGACATCACGTATGGCGTCAATGCCTTCCTGTATGGTATAGTTCACCTCATGGTGTACAGTACCGATGAAATCTGCAACCTCCTTTGCCTTTGCAAGGTCTGGTGCGCCCTTGAGTCCTACGGCGAATGAGTGAAGACGTGGCCACCATGCATCATGCACATCGTCTGTCTCCACACGCTTATGTGCGTACTTCCTTGCAATGGCACTTGTGACTGATGAGTCAAGACCACCTGAGAGGAGTACTCCGTAAGGAACATCAGACATAAGCTGACGCTTGACAGCAGCTTCGAGAGCCTCCTTGACCTGCTCGGATGCTTCCTTGCTGTCAGTACTCTCCGGTGCATCAATATACTTCTGCATATTGTCCCACTCCATCCAGTCACGGGTGTACCACCTTACCATCTCGTATGGCTTCTCGCTGCCTTCCTTTGCAGGAACGGCATAGTGACCTGGAAGGAAAGGTTCATACTCGTCGCAGAAGCCTTCGAGAGCCTTCAACTCAGATGCCACATATACCTTGCCGTCCTTGTCGCGACCAATGTATAAAGGTATGACACCTATAGGGTCACGTGCAATGAGGAAGGTATCCTTATCCTCGTCATAGAGGGCGAAGGCGAAGATACCGTTGATATCCTCAAGGAAGTTGATGCCCTTGTCACGATAGAGTGCAAGGATGACTTCGCAGTCGCTACCAGTCTTGAAGGCATAGTCGCTCTTGCGGCGAATGTCCTTGTGGTTGTATATCTCACCGTTTACGCAGAGTATGTGCTTGCCGTCAGGTGAGATGAGAGGCTGTCCTCCTGATAGAGGGTCAACGATACTGAGACGCTCGTGAGCCAGTATTGCTGACTTGCCTACATAGATGCCACTCCAGTCAGGACCGCGATGACGCAGTTTCTGTGACATCTTCAGAGCCTTGGTTCTTAGTTCCTGGCTCTGCTGTCGTATGTTGAATATTCCTACTATTG
>R24__coassemble_1421_pt1 | contig 12725 bp, 10 predicted proteins | sample R24__metabat2_low_PE_026 | metagenome-assembled genome bin R24
GTTTGGATTCTCCTGAGTTGTCTTCTTAATCATCTGGAAAAGTGAAGACTCCTTTTCCTTACCATCAATAATGAATGTACCGCCGAAAATCTTATGACGGCAATGCTCTGAGTTAATCTGAGCGAAACCGAACACCTCTGAGTCCGTAAGTTTGCGACCAAGCTGTCCTTCTACCTTGTGGAGATACTCAATCTCTTCTGGTGAAAGTGCAAGACCTTCCTTCTCGTTGTACTCCTCAAGGTTCTCGATGTGAACTATAGGGGCAGGCTTGATGTTAACTGTGAAGATGTCCTGATCCAATCCCTTGTACATGCGCTGGAGCATAGGATCGTGCTCCGCATCCTCGCTGTCAACTGGGAAATACTCCTCAATACGCTTAACGCCCGTAAGACTCATGTTCTGAGTAATCTCAACTGCGTTAGTACTCCAAGGAGTAATCATTTCGCGACGTGGACCCACGAAGAAGCCATCAAGATTTTGTACGTCGAGTAAGGTTGCTTCGCCATAGAGCCAGCAAAGCGCATTAACCTCGTCAGCAGAGAGCTTATGCTCAACACTTGTTGCAATTACACTCTGCGAAGGTGTTCTGAAAAAATAAATCATAACTTATGTGGTATGAATTATATGAAAAATAAATTTAGATATCTGGGTGCAAAGGTAGGCAAAAAAAATCAGAAATCAAGTTTTACAAGTAGTTAAATTGGCATTACCAGGGAAGATTAAAAGACAATTATACATTCATCAAGAAAAAGAAGAACGAAAAATAAAAAATTATAGGCAAGTTCAAGAAAAAACTTTCCGAACCTGCCTATTGTTTATTTCACGTACTTCTTCACAGCCTCCTCAATTTCCGTACCTCGGAGACCTCTTGCAAGTATTTTACCATCTGGAGCAAAGAGAATAATCTTTGGTATCCCACTTATACCGTATGCATCAGTTCCTGCGCTTTGTGCATTTATCATCTGAGGATATTCGATACCATATTTCTTTATTGATTTGAGAGTCTTATCTGGCTCATCCCAAGATGGGACACCCACAACCTCAAAGTTGTCACCCTTGTATTTCTCCCATACATCCTTCAAGAAAGGAATCTCTGCACAACAAGGTCCGCACCAACTTGCCCAAAAATCCACGAGCACATACTTGCCTTTACCTACATAATCTGAAAGATGCGTAACCTTGCCCTCATATTCAACCTCAAAATCGACAAACATACTGCCTTCGTCTGTTTTTTTCTCATTCTCAATGCGAGTGTCTTCCTTTTCCTTTTCTTCTTTTTCTCGTTTTGCAGACAATTCTTCGTCAAATGATTCAGACTCCAATTGCTTACCATAAGAATAATCATTAAGAAGACCTCTCGCCACAGATTTCTCAATAGTACTTGCTGGCAGCACTTTATTGAACATGAAATAACGGATAAATCCTTCTTCTTTACAATGTTCTGAAAGGAAATATGCCATGTCATCTTTATTATCATATTTCTTTTCCCAATCAGCCGCCTCTTGCCATTGCTTGTACTTTTTTGAACCACCAATAGTGTAGCCATCATCTGTTATCTTTACATTAGCTGTTTCGCCAGGCATAAGAACGAATTTAATTTCGTCTGTAGATATTGAACCGTCTGGGTATGTGGCACAGATTCGTACATAGTCAGGGTTTCTTTGCAAACCTCCGCGATTGTCATAAGGATATGTAACATCTAAATCCATTGAGAACTTGCGTGATTTATCGAAAGTTACGTCCGCCTTATATATAGGGGCATAGTATTGCCTTTCTTGCATCTTAACTATATAGCCAGAAGGCTTTTTTGCATCTGTTGCATCTATGGCTAAGCGAACCTTTCCTTTTTTAAGTTTTTCTGGAAAGGCTTTACAAATATACTCCTCTTCATCACCCTGGAAATGAGAAAGTACGCCAAACGTAAATATTTCCGTATCTTTTGGTAATGGCTCAAATGCAATAATATGACCATATACTATTTGCTCCGTACTTACAATTGAGTCACCGCCAAAAATCTTACGAACAATTCTATGTTCTTTGCCTGTTTTATAATCCTTAAGGCAAAACTCATCTTTGTTGGAAAAGATATAATGAAGACTCTGAACTAAACCTACAGGATAGATGCGGACTATTGTTTCCTTGTCATTAAAATAGACATCATGAACAATATTTTCAAATGCATATTCGTCGACACCTTTCCACACATTCTTTCCTTCTATCTTTGGTACATGTGGAGAATAATCCTTCTTATTGTTACGAGCTGCCCATACTCCACGCTCCACCTTGGCATAATAATTTTTGGATGGTGTAACATCATAATCGCTTATGCTAATTGATTCGTCGGGTACAGCAAAGTATTCAGCTGTTCTTTTCTCTCCATCTTTGTTGAAAGTACGAAGCTTGACTGACATCATCCTGTCAATAGGCAAATCATAATGGTACATGTTTTTAACGAATGGGACGGTTGCTATTGGTTTGGCATCCTTGTCAAAATGGAAGTATTCATCTGACAGATAAATTTCCACATACGATGAATCTTGAAATTCATCACCATATTCTATTCCCTTAATAGAAAATACATGCTGAGCATAGGTAAAGAATGTTCCCGTGAAAAGGAGTAAACACGTAATAATTGTTTTCTTCATTTTGATTTAATAATGTTTTTTGATTAGTTTTTAATTTTGTTTCCACATACATATAGTAGCCTTTCTTAAAAAAATGTCGCGGAAAAAAGATTTTTTTTTGTATAAGTAATAATTTTTTTATCTAAAAAAAAATAAAGATGTTATAAAGATAGAAAAGCAATAATATTCAATAAACTAAGACTTAATCATTTCGTTTTTTATCTTTGTCTGTAACAATTGTTGATGCCTCTACTTTAATATTTACAGTTGAATCTCCGTTTGTTTCTGTACATTTTTCTTCGGATTGTATTTTGTACTCACCACCCAATTTCTTCAAATAAGCCTCAACCTCATCCTTTGACTTAAATTCCTGACGCCTTACTCCATCTATAAACACGTTAATCGTAACAGTTTTAGTGGTTTTATTGCCACTATCATCTGTTTTTACAACAACTAATGTCACAGAAGAATCAGCTTCTGTTTTATAATACGATTCTGTCTTATAAGATTTTTTTTGCGATGTAGTCGTAGTCGTTTTACTTGTACTTATACGTATACACGAGCTAAGTAAAGAACAACTCAACAAAGCCACCACGGAAACTCCAAGAATTCTTTTGCCACCAAGAGCCAACAGGGCAAAACCTTTTGTATTTCTCATCATTTTTATGCGTTTTGATTTAGTTAGTTGTATAGTTATTTTTCTTTTACTCAACAAAGGTACAAAAAAGTTGCATAAAGACAAATAATATTCAAAAATTTCGGACAAGAAATAACTTATCAAAGAATTGCATTTTTGAGGCAAATGGAACACCCCCAAAAAGATCAACTATTAGTTTCAAAGTTTCATTTTGTCCTATATTCTTGCTTTCTTCTATTCGCTTTCTTTACATTTTTGAAGTGACGCGTTCTAACGACCCAATTTTAACTCTCTCGGGAGAAAAAAATTTTTTCCTCCCGAGGAAAAAAAATCTGCCTCGTTTGAAAAATTATTGAGTCTCTCCCAATTTTCATTCATGACACAACTATCTTGTTTCGTTTTGTCCTATTCTTAACAAACAAAAGAAACGAACGGAAAAATATGATAAAGGGTACTCTTTATGAATTTTGATATGAAACACACGGCTATTATCAATAAAATGAAGTATATTTGCATCGTAAATTGAAAAATATAACAATCAGTACAATGTTAGATAAAAGTTGCAAGATTTATGTTGCAGGACACAACGGACTTGTTGGTTCTGCTATATGGAATAATCTGAAGGCTCGTGGCTATAACAACCTTGTAGGTCGTAGTCATAAGGAACTTGACCTTACGGATCAAGTGGCAGTAAAGAAGTTCTTCGATGAGGAGAAACCTGATGCTGTTGTACTTGCCGCTGCCTTCGTGGGTGGTATCATGGCTAATAGCCTCTACCGTGCCGACTTCATGATGATGAACATGAAGATTCAATGTAACGTATTCTCTGAGGCATATGCCCACGGAGTTAAGAAGTTCCTCTTCCTCGGTTCTACATGCATATATCCAAAGAATGCGCCACAGCCAATGAAGGAGGACTGCCTTCTCACTTCCGAACTTGAATACACCAACGAGGAATATGCCATAGCCAAGATTGCTGGTCTCAAGATGTGCGAGAGCTACAACCTACAGTATGGTACAAACTATATAGCAGTCATGCCAACAAACCTCTATGGTCCTAATGACAACTTCCACCTTGAGAACAGCCACGTCATGCCAGCTATGATGCGTAAGGTATATCTCGCAAAGCTTATTCACGAGGGTGACTGGAAGGCAATACGCAAGGACCTCACCATCCGCCCTGTTGGTGCTACCATCCCTGAGAACGGTGAGAAGGTACGCTACGAGGTGAACGGAGAGAGCGACGAGGCAACAATCCTCAAGGTGCTTGCATGGTACGGCATAGAGAACAACAAGGTCACACTTTGGGGTACTGGTACTCCACTCCGCGAGTTCCTCTGGAGCGAGGACATGGCAGATGCCTCTGTACACGTACTCCTCAACGTAGATTTCAAGGACATCATCGGCATAGAGAAGTACTCTTCTGTTCACTACGGAGCAAGCACAGATGGTACTGTTGACCGTAACCACAGCGCAGGACGTGGAGGAGCAATACCAAGCCTCGGTGAGATACGCAATTGCCACATCAACGTAGGTACAGGTAAGGAACTCACTATCCGTCAGCTCTCAGAACTTGTCGTTAAGGCTGTAGGCTTCGAGGGCGAGGTTGCCTTCGACTCAAGCAAGCCAGACGGTACTATGCGTAAACTTATCGACGTAAGCAAGCTCCACTCTCTCGGATGGACACACAAGGTGGAAATCGAGGACGGAGTACAGAAGCTCTTCAAGTGGTATAAGAATTCAATCAAATAAAAGCCCCCCACCCCCGAAGGGGGCGTCCATTCGGATAATGTTTTTTAGCTTCTATAAAAACTATATTTTCTATTTTGACTATAAAAGGTTATCCGTATGGCTGCCCCCTTTGGGGGATATGGGGCTCCATTGTTATGCATAAATCCATACTTGTAGTTGATGACAACGAGGCAGTACGCGTGTCATTGAAATACCTGCTCAAGAAGATGTTTGAGAAGGTAGTACTTATTGACAATCCTGATGCCATACAGAAAACCATGGCATCAGAGTCTTTCAGCGTCATACTCCTTGACATGAACTTTGCCCTCGGACTCAACACTGGCAACGAAGGACTGTTCTGGCTGGAGCAAATCAAGCGTCTGCATCCAAAGACGCCTGTTGTACTCTTCACGGCATACGGTGACATAGAACTTGCCGTTAATGGTCTCAAGAGAGGAGCGTCCGATTTCATCACCAAACCTTGGGACAACGAGAAACTGCTCTACACGCTCAATCATGCCATAGAAGCAAGCAAGGAGGTTGTGCCACTTGCCGAGATGGAGGCACAGCACATACGCTCTGCCGTAGATAAATGCGACGGCAACATGAAACTTGCAGCCGAGATGCTCGGAATAAGTCGTCAGACGCTGTATAATAAAATCAAGGGATAAGACGCCCTTATCCTATCACAAGGTGATGGTTACTAATGCAAAAACAGGTAACAATTTCTAATTCCTCATTAAAATAAAGTGTATCACGAATCATTATACAAGACCGCACTTGAAGCCATACGCAACAACGACTTCTCGTTCCGCATCCCCCAGGAGAAGGCTACCTTCCCAGGCGAGAGGGCTGCAATAATGACCATAAACCGCATGATGGAACTTATGCAGGAACAGAGGCAGAATATAGAGATGGCATCATGGGAGAGGATAACACGCATCCTCACACATGAAATAATGAATTCGCTTGCACCTATAGTATCGCTCAGCGACACCTTCCTCGAAGAAGATGCCATACGCAACTCCGAACTGTATGAAGGAATGAAGGCAATACACGACACATCGGAAGGACTCATTTCCTTTGTGGATAGTTACAGGAAATTCTCTGCCCTGCAGAAGCCTCAACCAGAAAAGGTAAATGTAAGGGAGTTGCTCGATAATATCCTTAACATAGGTATAATACCAGAAAATGTAAGCTTAGAGACAAAGATAGAGCCAGAAGACATCTGCATAACAGTTGACCCTAATCTCATACGCCAGGTATTAATTAACATAGTAAAGAATGCAGTAGAGGCTTCAGCCACTCGCATACTCATCTACGCCTTCAGGTATGATGACTCCCCCACAAGAATACGAATATGCAACAACGGTCCTCGTATTACAGATGAGGAACAACGTGAGATATTCGTACCTTTCTTCACAACCAAGAAAACAGGCAACGGCATAGGCCTCAGCCTATGCCGTCAGATTATAAACATCAGCGGAGGCAGCATCTCCGTCCTCCCTACTGGTACAAATGGCTGGAACGTAAGTTTCCAGATAGAGATATAAGACCCTCTCACCCACTCCCCTCGTGGGATGGCAGGGGTAGAGGTCGTTCTTACTTCATCTCAATAATCCTTCCATCAAAGAGATTTATCACCCTATCAGCGTAGGAAGCATCACGCTGATTATGTGTAACCATGACTATGGTTGCACCCCCACTATGGAGGTCAGAAAGAATCTGCATCACCTCCTGTCCATTCTTTGAATCGAGGTTACCCGTTGGCTCATCAGCAAGAATAAGTTTCGGATTGGCTATAATGGCACGTGCAAATGCCACACGTTGCTGTTGTCCTCCAGACAACTCATTAGGATAGTTCTCCGCACGATGACTCACTTCCATCCTGCGGAGAGCCTCCATCACAAGTATCTGACGCTCATTGGCAGGATAGTTAAGAAGCTTGAGAGGTAGTTCCACGTTCTCATAAACCGTCAGTTCGTCAATAAGATTAAAGGCTTGGAAGATGAATCCCAGACGTTTCCTACGGAAGATGGTCATCTGATAGTCTGTCATCTTCTCCGTATCCTCGCCATCAAGGATATACTTACCCTCAGTAGGACGGTCAATAAGACCAAGTATATTGAGGAGAGTAGTCTTACCAGAACCAGAAGGCCCCATGATTGCAACAAACTCACCTTGCTTCACCTCAAGGCAGATGTCCTGAAGTGAAACAGTCTCCGATGTCTTAGAGTGAAAGACCTTGCGTATATTATCTAACTTAATCATATTATTCCGTTTTTAAGGCATTTGACAAACTTGTCTCTTTTGAAAATAAAGAATGCACCATGACAGATACCACAATTATTACTGTCAGTATGATGAAACTACAGAACACTCTGAGGATAAACATACCTGCATTCTCCAATATTATTGGCAAACTTGTAATATAAATCCTGCTTAATCCAATAAACACACCATCATCACCCATGCATAGTTCATATATAAAATAAGCATAACAAACCAATATGAACATTAAAGTTGAACATAAAAGCAGCTTAACAAAATGTTTGACATTCATCATCATGAGTTCAACATTTGTAGTTCCCAGTACCTTGCGTATGGCAATACTTCGGTGCATATACCTGTTCTGTTGCATAATCAAACAGAACAAAGTGATGAAGATAATGAAAAGACTACTTATCATGAAAAAAACAAACACCAAAGGACGACCAATAACATTAAGATTGTCTAAACCATAAGTCAATAATGCCACCAAAGGAAATAAAGCCATTAAAAATTGCACCACAAGCAATACGTCACGTATTCTCCTACTCCTTCTGTCCATTCCCACCTTTGCCTTCAGCACTCTGTCCATAGGCATGTTTGTAGAATAGAAAGCGGATGACACGCCACACAATGCACCTATGCCCAATGCTACCAATAAAGTGATAAACACAACCACCATATTATGCTCAATGCTCAAGCTTGTACACATAACGTAGAACAAAAAATGATGCGAATCAACATAGCCCATGATAAACATTGCCAATAGGAATGCCACAAACGACATGACCATATATACGAATATCTGTTTGAACCAGATATAACGCTTAGTAGTTCCTACCACCATACGGATATTGATATTCTTCATCTTTAGTGGAACAGATGCAAGAGCTATGTTCAACTGACAGATGATAGCCATAATGACTATCGTCAGAGCAAGAAAAAGAAATGTAATGGATGTAGAAGAAACGAACCAACCAAAGCTATCATACGCATTAAACTCACCAGACAGAGGATAAATAACAAACTTCAAAGCCTTGTCATAGTTGGTCAAGTACATCTTTGCCTTTTTATGATCTGCGCTAATCACAAAAGAATCAACAGAATGAGTATAATTGATAGGCTCATTTATCAAGACCTCCACAACCTGCTTTTTCATAGGATATTCATTCACATACTTTTCCATCAAGGAATAAGTATTCTGCTGACTTTCCAAGCTACGATTTTCATTCAAATCGAATGTTATCTTGAACATATCATAATCTACATATTTCGCAATATCATCGTCCATACTGAGATATATGCAGTTTTTTATACCGGTATATTCTGGGAAATCCTCATACACGCAGATTACCTTTTCCGAATGATAGTTTAGGTTGTCACACCAACGAATAGTACGTCCAACAGCAGACTTGCCCTCTCCAAACAAGTTTTCCGATACAGAACGAGGAATTATGGCACCACACTTTACAACTGTTGTAACCGTATCATTATATTTCCTTATTTTATTTCCATCCTTATCAAAAATGTAAATGCCATACTCAGGATTGTGGATTTTGAACTTCTCACGAGATGCCACCTTTGTGAAGTTAAGCGAGCCTTCCACTATCGTAGGTTCAAAGATACCCACGTTTTTACCAGACATAAAGCACACATCATTCTTATTAATGTCATATACTCCGTTCTTGCACAAGAAAGACTTTTTAGCTTGGAAAGAGAAAACATAGTTATTAATGTTCAGTTTATTATCCACGATATCCAAGACTATATCCTTTGTCCTCTCAATGTTTCCACTATCATTAGGAAAACAAGACATCACAAGCAGGTTCTTCATTTTCTCACGTGAACTTGACACCTTCAATCCGAATGATGACTGAATCATAAAGAAATAGAACGTGCATAAAGCTACGACAAGCACCATGCACATCAATATCCTTACGACCCAAGTATGAACCTTATTTCTTGTCTGTAAATTCATATCTTTAAGTTTTATGTGACAAAGATACAAACATGAAAGCGATATGAACGTGTATTTTTCACTTTCCGCCCCAAAAGACAAAAATAAATTTACTATTGTGTCCATTATTTGGACAACTCCCCATTTACAACATTTGCTTCCAATCAGAATGATGAGAAAACAAAGAGAAGTAGGAAGGAAAACTTCAAAAAGAATTATGATAATACTGATGTTTTATAGTTTTTCCATAAATTTGTAAGGCGAAAAACAAAAAAAGTTGCTTTTTTCGGTAGCGAAAACGAAAGAACGACGATATAGTTATGTACAAAGCCTGAAAAGGATTCATAAATTTGTCAGAACAAAACCAAATAAAGTATAATCAAAACATGGAATTACAAGAGTTTACCGAACAAGTACCGAAGATAAGGAGGCTTATATTGACAGAGGCTCTCCATTATCTTTCCGACCCTGACGATGCAGAAGATGCCGTTCAGGAGGCTCTTGCCATTCTATGGGTGAGGCACAAGAATATTAAGGATGCCGACAAGATGTTGCACTATGGTGTGGTTGTCGTGAAGAATGTCTCGATAGATATGTTTCGCAAACGAAAACGCATAGTTCCTATTGACACGGAAATGTACATCACGGACAATCGCAACGCTCAGGTACAACAGGAGGAGGCAGAGGGCGAGCAACGTCTCAAACACGCCATAGAATCGCTTTCAGAAAAACAGAGTGCCATCATAAAGATGAGAAATGTTGACAAGCTTTCGTACACGGAGATTGCCAAGGTGCTCGGTACAAGCGAGTCGTCCGTAAGAGGCATGATATGCAAGGCGAGAGCCATATTGTTTAATCAGTTGAAATGAGTTATATGGAATATACAAAAGAATACATAGACGAACTTATCAAGCGTTTCATGGATGCACAAACCACGGAGGAAGAAGAACAGGTGCTTGCAGATTACTTTGCAGGTACGGATGATATTCCTGCGGAGTGGGAACCTTATCGTAAAATGTTCATGAGCTTCAATACAGATGCATATGGAATGAGCGACAAGTTCGTGGAAAACATGTTTGAAGAAGACAATACTGTTGACATAGGTATGTCCGAGCCTAAGGATGTTGAAAGAACCATACCTTTGAAGCCTAAAATAGCATGGTGGAAATATACCGGCGTGGCATGTGCCGTAGCAGTAATATGCAGTATCACGTTCATGCTACCAGATTCATACACACAGCAACAAGCCTCAACAGATAGCGACGATTCACTTACCGTCACAGATGAGGAAATAGAGCAATTCCTTACAGATGTTGCTGGAAACACATATAAAGTCCAAGGTATGAATAATCTCTTGGGCGAAGTGAAACATAATCCATGACATTCGTCCTACCATCAAAATGATTAAAATGATTATGAAAAATATATTATCAATTACTACGACAATAGTACTTGTATGTATTTTGTCCGTAACTTACTCATGCAAAGGTAATACTGAAGACTTATGTTTAACTAATAATTATATCCATGAGGGTAATCCAGATGTTTTGTCTTTTATATCTGATTTAAAGGAAGCTGGATGTTATACACATAATTCTGTAATAGTAGAAAGATTTTATCATACTTGCTACTATCATGCTTATCTTTCATGTCCTACCAAAATGGAAATACCAGAGAAGTTCACAAAGGTTCTCAAAAATAGTAAAGATCCAATACAGATTGCAAAGGTTAAGGATGCAATAGAACAAGCAAAGAAAATTCACGAAGAGAAGGTAGAAAAATTCAATAAAGCTTACCAATTGTTAATGTACGGTTTTAAGCAATTCAAAAGCAAGGCAAATGACAGTATATGTCTGAGTGATAAAGACACAATAGCAATTGCAATTACATTTGATACCACTCTTAAAGAATGTGATGTTGTTCCACCATTCGATTCAACTTTAGTAAGTAAAATACAAGAATGGACAATTGGTAAAAATGAAACTCTTCTTGTTTATGCTGTAAAAGGAAATGAAAGTAATAGAATATTATTTGTGTATAAATCAGCATTACCAGAAGATACCAATAAAATAGTTTTTTACGATCCTGATACTACCTTAATAGAACATACGATGCTCAAGCATCTTAACAGTCGTAAAGTACGTTCTGTTGATGTGAGTTATGAATACACAAGCAAGGTGGATCCTGCTAATAACGATAGTATTCGTTCTGTTTTTCAAAAATATGGATATGAAAATAGTTCAAAATCAGTTGGCAAACATTTTTTTATTCCTCTTACAGAAAAAGAAAGAAGTACATTTGTTAATGAATTAGTAAGTGATATGGACACTATTTTTCATTCACAACATAATACAAAAATATATTGGAATGCATCAGATATAAAACTGAAAGATGACATAACAGATGAAACTTTTATTTTTGTTCTATCCTCAGATTATTATGAAGGAAAAATGCCACCTATACCCAAAGATGCAAATATGAGTAGCTTATATTATGACTACGAATTAAAAGAAGAAGAAAAATTGAGGCATTATTACTTACGTGGTATTCTTACTCCCGATGGTCTTCATATTCTGCGCCTAAAAACTACCCAATCAGCATATATTCCTCACGATTGGATTCATATCAGGAAATGCGTGGACTTTGACTATGAATATTGTGACTTAACTAAAGAAGGATCCTAAACATAACAAAATAAGGGTGTGCCAAAAGTCAATATGACTGATGACACACCCTTATTCTTTTCAGAAAGATGAGTCATTATTTCATTATCTCTTGCAAGAATGATAAATATAAGTTACTTTTGCATCTGAAATATTGTTTATAAACAATAACTAAAGAACTTGAAATTTCATAACTACTCAACGAACGGAGTATATTCATACTCCTCCCCTCGGGGAGGTTGGGAGGGGGCAATAAACTTAAAAATCATGAAACAAATATTCTTTTCACTTGCAGTATTTTGTATTTCTGCATCTGCTTATTCTGCTGACAAGGTTACACTCAAGGTAAGTAATCCTGCCACTGTTGTTCGCTCAAACGAAGTGGTGGAGGTTGATGCCAACGCACTAAGAAAGAAGCTTGGTACGGATGGTAGCGTTATTGTGACGGATGCTGACGGCAACGAGTTGGCAAGTCAGGTGACACATGACGGAAAGCTTATCTTTCAGGCAAGCGTTGCTGCAAAGGGTAAGTCTGTCTATTACGTCAAGGAGGGTACTCCAAAGGAATATAAGAAGCAGGCTAAGGGTCGCCTATTTACAGAGCGTGGAGATGAGTTCGGTTGGGAGAATGACCGCGTGGCTTACCGCATATACGGACATGGTGGTGCCGTAGGTTATGACCTCTTCAACAAGAGTACAGACGAACTTATGCTCGACTACTGGTATGCAAGTGAGCAGAACCAGGAGATGCGAAGCGTTAGTAAGCAACTGCATGAGCGTGGCTATCATGACCTTGCCGACCAAGTGTATAATGCATATTGCTATCATATCGACCATGGCAAGGG